>Ga0307479_10000390_pt1 | contig 39193 bp, 31 predicted proteins | sample atmos_gasesECM4C_FD_203743 | JGI IMG/M metagenome (GOLD analysis project Ga0307479, IMG submission 203743) | Hardwood forest soil microbial communities from Morgan-Monroe State Forest, Indiana, United States - atmos_gasesECM4C_515 | ecosystem: Environmental > Terrestrial > Soil > Temperate...
AGCATGGTCTTTTCGGAAAACCGGTTCCCACTTTTCCTGATCATGCTCAGTTCAGCGCGAGGAGACCAGCGGCCATAGTTCGTCGGCACCGCGCGCGGCGACGCGCTTGCCGAGCTCCACCGCCCAATAACTCTCGGAGCCGAAATCGTCGCGCCAGGACAGCGCGCGCAAGGAGTAACGGTGCAGGATGTGCTCGATGGTGAAGCCGATCGCGCCGTGCACCTGATGGGCGATGGCGGCGCCCTTTTCGGCCGCCTCCGCGCAGCGGATTTTTGCCGCAACCGCCTCCAGAAACACCCCATCGCCGTCGAGCGAGGCAGCGTTGGCGATGGTATCGGCCGCCGAGGTCGCGGCCGCCAGCGCCGCGGCCGATTCGCCGGCGAGTTTGGCGAGGCTGTGCTGCACCGCCTGGAATTTCGATATCTTCTTCTTCGAAGGCTACGCGCTCGTTGGAATACCTGACAGTGATGTCGAGCATGGATTCCAGCGCGCCCGCGATCTGCAGGCTGCGTGCGACTCCGCCCATCAGCATCAGCGTGGTCTGGTCAATCCCTTGCGGCGCCGGCGCGATCGAAATCGGCTGCACGCGCTCGAAGCTCACGGTGTCGCTGTCGTCGCCGCCGAGGTTGAGGCCTGCCTCGATCCGGGTCTTGGCGGCGTCGACCAGCGCGATCGACGATCCGCCGACGCCGGTCGCGAGCACGGCGATATGTCCAGCCGATTTGGCAAAGGGCACGCCGCGCGCCCGGCCCGACAAGGTTCCATCAGGATTGAGCGCGATGCGGTCCTTGGGGCTTGCGGGCGCGACCGTCATCTCGCCGTCGGGGCACGCGATCTTCGCTTGCGACAACAGCCATCCCGCCAGCATGGTTTCGGCGAGCGGCACCGCGATGGCAAAGCGTCCGGCCGCGCCGAGCACACCAAAGCCCTCGGCGAGGGAAGCGCCCGAGCCGCCATAGTCCTCGCCCACCCACGACAAGGGCAGGCCGGCGTCCGTCAGCGCCTGCCACAGCGGCGCCTTCCACGCGCCGTTCTTGTCGCGGTTGATCACTTGCGCGTCGGCGAGATCGGAAAAAATCTTCTCCGCGGTCTCGACGACGATGTTCTCGCTCTCCGCCACAGCGTTCCTCTTCTCTTGCAAAGCTCTGTTGCAAAGCTCTGTTGTTCGCCGCATCTCGGTGCGGCCTTGCAGTCATTTCTTGCGCCGCATGATGGGGAAAAGCCACCCCTGTGACAAGCGAAGTTCGCAGGGCTGCCTGCGCGCCAGGCATGAAGCGCCGCCGATCGGGGAATTCGATGCGCGCCATCGCGGCTAGCGGAATATCTAATTCCGCATAGCGGAGTTTCGCGAGTTTGCAGGTATTTTGCCGCGCGATATGGTAATCGGAGCGAGACAAGCGGGCTCAAAACAACAAGAGGAAACGATGTCGAAGGATGGAATGTGCGCGATCGTGACCGGTTCGGCGTCCGGTCTTGGGGCCGCGACCGCGGCAATTCTGGCCCAGGGCGGCGCGCGCATCGTCGTCAACTATTCCAATAGCCACAAGGAAGCCGAGGCGACCGCCGACCTCTGCCGCAAGGCCGGCGCCGAGGTCGTGGTGGTGCAGGGCGATGTCTCGCGCGACGAGGATTGCCGCAAGATCGTCGCTGCCGCCGCACCCTGGGGACGGCTCGACGCGCTGATCAACAATGCCGGCACCACCAAGCATGTGGCGCACGACAAGCTCGACGAGCTGTCGGCGGAGGATTTCCAGCGCATCTTTGGCGTCAACACGATCGGGCCGTACCAGATGGTGCGCGCCGCGCGCGCACTGCTGGAAGCCGGCGCGAAAGCCTCAGGCCGGCCCTCGGCCGTGGTCAACATATCCTCGGTGGCCGGCATCTCCGGCGGCGGCTCCTCGGTCGCCTATGCCGCGAGCAAGGGCGCGCTCAACAGCATGACGCTTTCGCTGGCGCGGGCGCTGGCACCCTTGATCCGCGTCAACACGGTCTGCCCCGGTTATATCGACACGCCCTGGTTCACCAAGGGCCGCGGCGAAGCCGGCGCCAAGCAGGTGCGCGATTCCGTGGTGGCGAAAGTGCCGCTGAAGGTCGCCTCAACGGCGGAAGACATCGCGCGAGTCGTGTGTTTCCTGGCGACATCGGCGTCGAGCAACATGACCGGCGAGCTGGTGCGCATGGACGCCGGCATGCATTTGATTCAGTAGGCCCGTCATTCCGGGATGCGCGAAGCGCAGACCCGGAATCTCGAGATCCCGGGTTCGGTCTTCGACCGCCCCGGGATGACGGCTACGCCGTCACTTGTTGAAATCGGAAATTACGCCGCTCGCGACCAGCCGGTTCCAGATGAACAGCACCACCAGCGCGCCGATGGTCGCGGTGATGAAGCCCGCTCCTTGCTCGGGCCCGTAATGGCCGATGGCCTGGCCGATGAAGGTTGCCAGGAACGCGCCGGCGATCCCGATCACGGTGGTCAGGATGAAGCCGGAGGGATTGTTCGGTCCCGGCGACAGCATGCGCGCGATAATCCCTGCGACGAAGCCGACGATGATGATCCAGATGATGCCGCTCATAATCCGCCCTTTCCTCAAAAAGCCGAACCAAGAAATCAGCTGGAGCGTGATGACTTCTTCGAATCGTCATCCCGCTCGAGCTTTTGTTTGAGCATGATCTTTTCGGAAAACCGGTATCCACTTTTCCGGATCATGCTTTGGAGCGCGATGACTTGAACTCGTCGCGCTTCTCACCCTGTTGTTTGCCCAGGCGCGGGAATCAAAGCCGCCCGGACAGCTCGTTCTCCGTCGGCAGCCGTCCGTCCGGGGTCAGATGATCGATCACCTGCGGCAGATACTGGCTGAGGCCGTCGAGCAATTCATTCTTCGACAGGCCGCTCTGCGACGCCAGTTGATCGATCTGATCGGCGCCCAGCGCGCTCGCCAGATCGCCCGGCGAAATCGCCTTGTTGGCGCCCGTGCCGACCCACGAATTGGCGGTTTCGCCGTGGCCGCCCTGCTGCAATTGCTTGAGCAGATCGCCGAGCCCGCCGGAGATCACGCTGCCCGCGGCGCCGCCCGCCAGCAGGCCGCCCAGCGGCCCCTTCAGCACGTCGCCAAGACCTCCACCAGGGCCTCCACTCATTCCACCGCTCATGCCGCCGCCGGCAGGCGCGGGCGCCGGCTGCGGCGCCGCATTGGGCTGGCCGGCACTGAAATGCCTGATCGCCTTCCAGGCGAGCAGGCCGAGGATTGCCATGGTCATCGGCGACATGCCGCCGCCGGATTGCGCGCTTGGGGTGCTCGGGCTCGGGCCCCGGGGGCCGTGCTGCATGCCGTTGAGTACGTCGAGTAAACCCATTGTCTCCTCCGCCGCTCATGCCCCTGCCAAACAATACCGGCCGGGCATGACGGTTACAAGGCGGCACAGGCGGAGGTTGCGGGGTGCGGCCGAAAGGCGCCGAATTAATACAATTGTAGGAATTTTCAGAACAATTCGGCGAACCATGCCTCCGTATATTCCCGGATATCACCGGACCCCGCCGCGACACCTGCAGGATTCCTCCGTCATGCCAGCATCCCGGATTGCAACCCGCCTGAGCGCGCTGATCTGCCGATTGCGCCGCGACCGGCGGGGAAATGTCGCCATCATCTTCGCCTTCGCGCTGATGCCGGTGCTCAGCGCGATCGGATGCGCGACCGACTACTCGCTCGCCATGCGGATGAAGTCCAAGATGCAGTCGGCCGCCGATGCCGCGGCGGTTGCTTCGATCTCGCAGAATTCGACCGGCTACATCGCGGCGACGAAGATGACGTCGGACGGCTCGGTGTCCGTTGCCCAAACCGACGCCAGCAACATCTTCAAGGGCAACATTCCGACGACCGGTTACACCAATTCTTCCCTCAAAGTGACCCCCACCGTCACCAAGACCGGCGCGACGCTGGCCTCCAACGTCACGTTCAGCGCGGACGTGCCGACCATATTCATGAATGTCGCCGGATTCTCGAAGCTGACCATTTCCGGCAGTTCGAGCGCGAGCGCCTCGCTGCCGCTCTACCTCGATTTCTACCTGATGCTTGACGTCTCGGAATCGATGGGTTTGCCGTCGACCGACGCAGAGCAGACGCGACTGGCCAAGATCAACCCGGATATGTTTTCGCAATATCCCAAGGGCTGTACCCTGGCCTGCCACTTCACCGTCGCAAACTCGTGCGGCGACAGCAATCAGAAATACCCCACGAACAACGAATGTCTGGGCTATTGGATATCGCGAGTCAGTCCGACGGCGTACGGGACCCTCGTCAACGAGACGTCGACCCAGGCGGGGGTGGCGAAGAAGACACCACCTAGCTTGCCGGATTCGATGATTCCCGGCCTGCCGAATTCGCTGCTTTCCGGCGACACCAGCAGCCTATCGGCGGTTTCATCCTGCCCGACCGAAGGCTCGGCCAACTGCATCCAGTTGCGCGCCGACGCGGTCGGCTACGCCGTGAACCAATTGTTCATCACCGCCAACGCAGACCAGAAGATCACCAACCAGTTCCGGATCGGCCTCTACCCCTTCGTCGAGGATCTCCTTGTCTATTTCAAGCTGACCAACGCTATCAACGGTGACCCCTCCAATTCCTCGACCATCAACTACGCAGCGGCAAACCTTGCCTCGCTGCTCGATACCAACAACAATAAAACCCTTGGCTCCGGCGGCACGCATATCGACACGGCGCTCAACACCATGAACAACACGATCGTCAGCGTCGGCGACGGCAGTGCGTCGAACGATACGCAGCCCTACGTTTTCCTCGTCACCGACGGCGCCCAGGACCCGCAGGTCAAGGGGGTTCCGGGAGGCGGCTGGTCCGGCAGCAACCACGCCACCACCATCGCCAAGGGTTCTTCATCGCCCTGCAAGCCGCTCAGGGACCGCGGCATCATCGTTTCCGTGCTTTATATTCCCTATGAGCCGATCCAGAATCCGAACTCTTCGTTTGCCAATGACGAGGACGACTACGCCAACAGCAACATCGCGAACATTCCGGCCAGTCTGCAGGACTGTGCCTCGCCCGGTTTCTACTATACGGCGAGCTCGCCCTCCGAAATCAATGACGCGCTGACCAAGATGTTCCAGCATGCGCTGGTCGTTGCCCATATCACCAATTAGGCGCGGCCCGTCCGGCCGCGGTCGCCGGCGACTGCCTTGAAATGGCTGCGATTGGGCCCAATTCTCTCCGGTGTCGCGGCTGCGATTGAGGCGGAAGGACGCGGAGGGAAAAATGAATCGATTGGGCGCCGCTGCTGCCGTTCTCGCGCTCGCGACTGCCGGCGGATCATTTTCGCCAGCCCGCGCCGCGCCGCCGACCGTGACGCCGTCGCCGGGATATGATGCGCGATTGCAGCAGCAGCAGCGGAAGGCCGCCGCGAGTGCCGAGCCGGTCGAATTTGCGCCGGTGCCCGTCATCCGGCGCCACCCCAGGCGGACACATCACCTCGCGCATTGATTCGATGTCGCTTCGGGGGGTTATGGTCTCTCGTTAGCGCGGCGGCCCCTCACCCGATTTGCTTCGCAAATCGACCTCTCCCCGTTGGGGCCCCGTTGGGGAGAGGTGGACCGATCCGCGCGGCGGGACCGACTAGCTCAAACGCCGTCGCGCTTAGCTCCGCTTGGCCTTGCTGGACGACATGCCGAACAGCTTCTTCCTCAGCTCATGCAGGCTTTCGGAAAGCTTCGGCCATTCGCACGAGAACAAATGCTTGTCGCAAGCGGGTTTCGTGCGCGGCGTGGCCAGCAACTTGGGCCGCTGCGGCGGCACCGGCACGTGCTCGATCTCGTTTCGCAGCGAAGTCTGCTCCAACTGCTGCTGCTTCGCCGAGAGCGCCGCGACAATGTTGCTGCGCCGCTGCTTCTCGAGATAGACCGTGTATTGCTCGTCGATGTACTTCTGCTCTTGCGGCGTCGGATTGGGACCGGCGAGATCGAAGCTGCGGTCCTGCATGAAGTCGTAATAGGTGTAACCGCCGCCGGGCTTGCGACGCCCTGCGAACTTGACGTTGCAGTCGGCAAGCGCCGCGGTCTTTTCCTCTTTCGTGGTCGCCTTCTCGGCGGTGTCCGCGCATTCCTCGAAATCCGCCGGTTGGCGGCTCCACCACTGCGCCGACGCGCGCTGTTGCGGCATCAACAGGCACGCAACCGCAGCGCAAAAGATCAATGACTGACGCGACGCGATCACTGAACGAATCTTCCTCAGGCCCAATTCCCGCACGACGATTGCGTGCGGATTGTTGCCATTTTGCGGCGGGACCTTACCACGGCTTAGACATGTTTTTTGCGAAGCTCGCGCGCGTGTCATCGCGATTCGCCATGCCGATCTTATCCGTATTCTTACGTGGTTCTGCGGCAACATTGTACCGCTAGTTTCGTCGGACGAAATTACTCGGTTGTGCGCGTTTCTAGCGCACGCTAAGCGCGCATGCGCGCCAGATTGGCGATCCCACCGATCGCGGCGCGCCGGTCGACGATCGCATTATGGAACTGGTCGAGCACGAGGCCGTAAGCCGTCAGGTCGCCTTCCTCGATCGCGCCGTCATCGTAGCATTCGAGCGTTTCGCGCAGGATATCGTCGGCCTCGCGCTGCAGGGTGTCGAGGTCTTCGAGATTGTCGATCTGCCGCAACAGCCCGATCGCGAGTAGAAGCTTCTCCCGATGCAGCGTGTTCAGTTTCCGCTCGTCACGCTTGATGTAGTGGCGCAGCCATGCGGTGGCCGATCCCAGCACCGAGAGCAGCAGCACGGCGCCCCAGATATAGTCGCTGTATCTTTCCATGAAGGTCCGTTCGGTGCCGTCGATGAAGGCCGCGGCGCCGCGATGCGCAGGCAGTGCGGCATCCTTGTCCGTATCGGGCTTCTCGATCTTGGCGGCGCTTGGGACGGTCTTGGCGAGCAAGGGCCGCGCGGCAAACAGCTGCGCGGTGAGCGCGCCGACGGTCGTCTCAGACAGGGCTTTCGGCGCCACGATCAGGTGATTGACGCCGACCGTCTCGACCTTGTCGTCGGGTCTCGCCGGCTTCGAACTGAAGGCGCTGCCCGGAATCTCCTCGGATTCGTAGACCGGGTGCCGTGACGCGATGGCCTCGGAAACGTCGATCGGCAGGAACACCGGCTCGCCCCTGAGCCGCGCGGTCGCGGCGATCGCATCGAGCGTGATCTTGGCGTCGAGCGGGCCGACCGTCATGAAGGCATCGACCGTGGTGTCGCGGACCATCTCGCTGGTATGGTTGGCATCGAATTTCGCGATTGCCACCTTGTCCGGACTGACGCCCGATTCGGCCAGGATGACGCGCAGCAACTTGCTGTTCACGTCGGTCCTGCCGACGACGCCGATGCGATGGCCGGCAAGATCGTCGATCGCCTTGATCTTGGCCTCTTTCCCGGAACCCTTGCGCTTGCCGCCGGAAGGCGCCCAGAGCACCACGACGTTCTTGCGCAGGATCGCAACCGATTCGGTGCCGTCGGGCATTTCCTCGTCGGTGCGCCCCACCGCGAGGTCGGCTTTCCCGGCGGCGAGCGCCGCGATGCTGTCCACCGGACCCGCGGTGGTGACCAGCGACAGCCGAACCGAACTTCCATCGCGGGCAAAGGTCTGCGCCAGCGCCTGAACCAGGTTCTGGTCGTCGCTTCCCGACGGCCCGACCGCAATTCGCAACGTCGTGGGTCGCAGGACGAGAAAGCAGGCGCCGACCACCGCGGCGAAGATCAGAAGCGCGGTGGCCAGGATCAGGAACGGCGAGCCCCGCTTCCGCCGGCCGCGGACCGGCAAGTCTTTCAAGCCGTCGAGAATGTCTGACGCGGACATGTTGCTTGCCAATTTGCGGGCGATCGGTGTCGCCTTGGCGAGCGTTCTCCAATTGCCGGCACGGGGTCAACCCATTTCTGGCCTGGTTCAAGTCCCGGAACGCCGGAATTGCGCCCTCGGACCAACGTAGCTGGGGCATGGCAGACACGGCCGGACATGCTGCAGGCTCGACCCGGTCGAGAATGATCCAGCTCGGACATCAGACTCCGCTACATCCTTACAACGGCGAACTCTTTGTTCGCAACCTTCGCGCCTGTAGGATGCCAAACGGATCTTCCCGTCGCGCGAGCCTACGATAGGTCGCCATGTCACCTTGCTGCAGCGCCGGTCCCTCACCGCGGCGAGTCGAGCCCGTGTTCGCGCCAAGCGGAAGAGTGGTACCTAGACCTGCATATAGATATCGATCACCGAAAGCGTTCTTCAACGCTGCGAACGTTGGCTCGCCCGTGCAGTGGCCCGGCGCAATGCTTTCGACCTTGAAGGTATCTTTCAGAGTCGCGACTGCTTTTGCGATAACGTCATCAGGAGCGACGACAAGGTGGAAACCGCCGGCAATCATATGAATTTTAGGATTGATAGCCGCCGCTGCCTCGACAATTCTTTCGATTCCTGGATGTGAGCAGCCAACGACCAACACAATACCGTCAGCGGTGTTGACGGCAAGAGATAGCTCCTTCAGCTCCTTCGTGCCGGGAGCATCGGATACCAAGGCTATCAAGGTTATGCCTGGAGCAATTTCGGTAGTCTTGTCGATTAATTCGAAATTGGCCCTTTGCCACGCCGCGCCAAACTTCATGATTTGTGGTGGGGTACCGCCATAGTAGCGCATCTCCGGCGGCAAGTTCTCATCTTTTCGGTAAAAACTCGACGGCAGCGACGAACCGTAGATGCCGAAACCCTCCTTTGGCGCGTAGATTTTCACGGTTGGATTGACGCTCAAAACGTAATTTAAGCCGGCCATGTGATCCGAATGCCGGTGTGACAGGACAACGAAATCAAGTGTTTTGAGGTCAACTCCCTTCGCCTTCACATTGGCCGCAAATATTTCGGCGTCATTGCCGGTATCAAACAAGATTCGTTTTCCGGCGATCTCTACGAGCGCGGAGAAGCCCCAGTCCTTCGTCATCGAAGGATCGGTTCCGAATGCATCGTAGAGGATCGTGATCTGGCTGTTGGAGGCGGCCGCAGCGGCTCTGGCGGGGGCGGTTATCGAGAAGAGGCTCGAAATTCCTGCGGCGATAAGGGGGATCGCGAGAAGCTTCATAAGAGTCCTCCGAAGATACGATCTTGAAATTGCCTATGGTCAGGTGAGCAGCAGTTCAAAATATTTTGAAGCACCACCTACTCTACGCCCTCACTTTAGAACTTTCCATGTCGGTGGTCGCAGGGAACGTTCTTCACGTCAGAACTCCTGACGCATGGTGGAGGTGGATCAGGGCCCGGCAGTGTCGCCTCTAGCGCATCGCGACATTTCGCTGTGCTGCAGAATTCCGTCGCTATTGTGCAAGAACAGACCCGGAGCCGATTCCGCGGTATATTGACCCGAATGGCGGCTGCCGCTGGCGCCCGTCGAAAGGGCGATCCGCGCGAGCCAGATCGAAACGGAGTTACGCGATGCACGACCAGAACAACATCTTCTATGCCATCGCGCTTTCCGTCGTCGTCCTGATCACCTGGCAGTATTTCTTCGCAACGTCTTTTCTCGGCAAACCGAGCGCGCCCAAGAACACGTCCACGAGCGCGCCTATAACTTCACAGATCGGCGCGCCTGCATCCGGCACCGCGATCATGGGGCCGCAGGCGCAGGCCGTGGTCGCGCCGGCCGCTGCGACGCCGGGCACGCAAGCGCTTCAGCCGGCTTCGCGCCAGCAGGCGCTTGCCAACTCGCAACGTGTCGCCATCACGACGCCCCGGCTCAGGGGATCAATCGCGTTGAGCGGCGGCAAGATCGACGATCTCGCCCTGGTCCAGTATCGCGAAACCGTTGACCCCAAGTCCGCAGCCATTGAGTTGCTGTCGCCGGCAGGCGGACCGCAGGCGTTTTTTGCGGAATTCGGCTGGCTCGATGCCTCCAGCGTCTATCTGAAGGTGCCGACCCCGGACACCGTCTGGCGCCAGCAGGGATCGAACAGCCTCGGCGTCGGACGCCCAGTCGTCCTGGTTTGGCAGAATGGCCAGGGGTTGGAATTCAGGCGGACGATTTCCGTCGATGACAATTACCTCTTCACCATCCGCGACGAGGTCGCCAATAGCGGATCGACGGTCGTCACATTGGCTTCATATGCGCGGATTTCCCGCCACAGTCCACCACCGGCGGCCGGCACCTATCTGCTGCACGAAGGCGCGATCGGCGTTCTCGGTGATCGGGGATTGCAGGAGATTACCTACAAGACGCTCGACGACAAGAAACGGGTCGCATTCGACACCAGCAATGCCTGGCTCGGCTTTACCGACAAATACTGGGCGGCCATCCTGATCCCTGAGACGTCTTCGCATCTCCATGCCGAATTCTCCGCTAATTCGCTCGGCACGCTGAAGACCTATCAGGCCGACCATGTGCAGGACGCGCAGACCATTGCGCCGGGCGGCACCGCCAGCGCCACCGCCCGGTTGTTCGCCGGCGCCAAGGAAGTTGCGATCCTCGACGGCTACGACAAGGCGCTCAAGCTCAATCGGTTCGACCTTGCGATCGACTGGGGCTGGTTCCGCTTCATCACCAAGCCGATGTTCACGCTGATCGACAGCATCTTTCGCCTGGTCGGAAATTTCGGCGTTGCGATCCTGATCGTGACGCTGATGCTCAAGATCGCATTCTTTCCGCTTGCCAATAAATCCTACGCGTCGGCGGCAAGGATGAAAGCGCTGCAGCCGCAGCTTCAGCTGATCCGTGAGAGTTTTCCCGACGACAAGATGAGACAGCAACAGGCCACGATGGAGCTTTACCGGAAGGAGAAGATCAATCCGATCGCAGGCTGCCTGCCGACGTTGATCCAGATTCCGGTGTTTTTCTCGCTGTACAAGGTGCTGTTCATCACCATCGAGATGCGTCAGGCCCCGTTCTTCGGCTGGATCAAGGATTTGTCCGCGCCGGACCCCACCAACGTGTTCAATCTGTTCGGTCTGATTCCTTTTGACCCGGTGTCGCTGCCCTTGCTTGGCGGATTCCTGATGATCGGCGCCTGGCCGTTGTTGATGGGATTTACCCAATGGTTGCAGATGAAGCTTGTGCCGGCCTCGCCCGATCCGGCGCTGGCCGCCGTCCTGAACTGGATGCCCGTCATCTTCACGTTCATGCTGGCCAAGTTCTCGGCGGGCCTGGTGATCTACTGGACCTGGAACAATTCCGTCTCCGTCATTCAGCAGAGCATCGTCATGCGCAGGAACGGCGTGCGGATCGAGCTGTGGGATAAATTCCGGGCGATGTTCACCAAAGGTGGCCGCGAATAATCGAGGTCTGCACGGGACGACGCATCTACGCTCGGCACCTGCGCAATTGGTGACCGAAGGGAGAGAGAAGACACCGTTCCTCCTAAGCCTAATATGTGGCGCGCAAGGGGCTTGCTTCAAGACCCGGATCATCCCGTAGAAACGGCGACCGAAGCCGGAACCTGCGGGTCACGAAATGCATGCATTGTTGTCGACGCGCCGGTCGCGCGCGGCCGAGTTGATCGCCACCGCGGAAACGGCCGGAGCGTGGCGATGATCAAGCATGCGGTGGTGATCGTCGGAGGAGGTCCGACCGGGTTGATGCTGGCGGGCGAATTGGCGCTGGCCGGCGTCGATGTCGCCATTGTCGAGCGGCGCGGCAGCCAGGACCTCGCCGGTTCGCGCGCGGGCGGCCTGCACTCACGCACCATCGAGGTTTTCGATCAGCGCGGCATCGCCGTCCGGTTTCTGGCGGAGGGACAGATGGCTCAGGTCGCTTATTTCGCCGGGACTCGGCTAGACATCAGCGATTTCCCCACCCCGCACCCCTACGGGCTCGGGCTGTGGCAGAACCACATCGAGCGCATCCTCGCCGGCTGGGTCGGCGAACTGGCGGTGCCCATCTTCTACGGCATCGAGGTGAACGGCTTCGCGCAGGACGACACAGGCGTCGATGTCGCGCTCAGCAATGGCCGGTCGCTGCGGGCGCAATATCTCGTCGGGTGCGATGGCGGACTCAGTCTCATCCGCAAGGCCGCGGGCATCGCATTTCCGGGATCGGATCCGACGACCAGCAGCCTGATCGCCGAGGTCGAGATGGCCGAGAAGCCGGAGTTCGGCATCCACCGCAACGCCCTTGGTGTCCGTTCCTTCGGCAGGAAGGAGTACCAGATCGTCGACGGCAAGATAGTCTACGCGGATCGGGGACCGGTGGGGGTCCTGGTAACCGAACAGCACGTCGGCCCCGCGACCGAACCCACCTTGGGCGATCTCAGCGAGGCTCTCATCGCCGCATGCGGGACGGACTACGGGGTCCATAGCCCCATCTGGATCTCCCGGTTCACCGATGCAGCGCGGCAGGCCGCGGCCTACCGCAAGGGACGGGTGCTGATCGCAGGCGACGCCGCACACGTGCATCCGCCGGACGGCGGACAGGGCCTCCAGACCGGTGTGCAGGATGCGGTGAATCTGGGATGGAAGCTGGCCCAGGTGGTCAAGGGGGCGTCGTCGGAGAGCCTGCTGGATACCTATCACACCGAGCGCCACCCGGTCGCTGCCCGCGTGTTGCGCAACACGATGGCATCGATCGTTCTTCGCCGCGAAGACGAACGGACGAAGGCACTGCGCGACACGATGGCCGAGCTCCTCGGCATGGACGAGCCGCGAAAGCGGTTCGCTGCGATGATGTCGGGCTTGGACATTCGCCACGATCTCGGCGAAGGGCATCCGCTGCTCGGACGCCGCATGCCCGATCTCGACCTCATCACCGCCAACGGCCCGCTGCGGGTTTTCACGCATCTGCACCAGGCGCGGCCAGTCTTGCTCAACCTCGGTGAGTCCGGCGCCTTTGACATCACGCCATGGGCGGATCGGGTTCGGCTGATCGACGCCAGATGTGTTGGTACGTGGGAGCTTCCGGTGCTTGGCGCGATCACGGCTCCCGACGCCGTGCTGATTCGGCCCGACGGATATGTGGCGTGGGTGGGCGACCTGAGCCAGTTGGGGCTCGCTGACGCGCTAACCACTTGGTTCGGACCGCCCGCTGCGGCGTAGCGCACGGGATTCCGAAAATCACCATCATCAAGCTGGCAGCAATCCGGATCTGGCTGCGTCTGCGCCCTAGAGCGGGATGATTTTTGGTTCGATCGATTTGTCCGCGGGCTCCGTTCACCTCGCCCATCGGGAGAGGCATAGGCCGCCTTCGGCGGCTGTCACTAAGAATTACGCCGAAGCGGAGCTTCGGCTACGGCGTAGCGCCGGGTGAGGGGTTACGGTCTCTCGTTAGCGCAGCGCCCCTCACCCGATTTGCTGCGCAAATCGACCTCTCCCCGCCGGGGCTAAGGTGTGCACACGATTTCGAAAACGCGAGTCTCAACAAACACTTAGATGAGGCACTTGTTGGTAACCCACGAGACGCGAGAAGTGAGGCAATATCAAAGGTTTCTTCCAAGTCTTCGAATTGGGATTGCGAGATGTGTGCATGCCTTAGCCCCGCCGGGGAGAGGTAAACCGAATGCGCGGATGGACCGACTCAATCAAAATTCATCGCGCCCTAGAAAACCTCCTCGAAGAGCGCCAGCATCGCATTCCACGAGCGTCGGTCGGCCGCCGCGTGATAGGCCATCCCTTCCACATTGGCGGCAGGATTGGTGAAGGCGTGCATCGCGCCGCCATAGACGCAAACCTGCCAATCGACGTTGGTCTTGCTCATCTGCTCTTCAAATGCCGCCACCTGCGCAAGCGGCACCAACGGATCCATCGCGCCGTGGCAGACGAGAATCTTGCCTCTGATTTTTTGGGCATCGTCAGGCTTTGGGCTGGACAGCCCGCCATGGAAACTGACAGTCGCCAGAAGAGGCGCACCGCTGCGCGCCAGCTCAAGCGCCGTCGCCCCACCGAAACAATAGCCGACGGCCGCGAGCTTGGCAGGGTCCACCATCGCCTCGCCCGACAAGGCGCCGAGCGCAGCCTGGGCTCTTACTCGCCAGCGCATCACGTCCGACCGCAGGTTGCCCATCAGCTCCCACGCCTGCGCCACGTCTTGCGCGACCGTGCCGTCGCCGTAGAGGTCGGCCACCAGCGTCACAAAACCGAGCATGGCCAGCCGACGCGCGCAGTCTGTCGCGTGCTCTCCGATGCCGCGGGCATCGGGGAACAGGACGATTCCGGGACGCTTCCCGACGGGCTTGTCATCATGGACCAACAGTCCCAACAAGCTCACCGCACCATCCTGGTAGTCCAGCGTTCGGGTTTTCATGCGGCAATTTTCTCCAAGGCAACAAACATGGCTAGCGGCGTTTTCCGTGCCGAGGGACGGGATACTGGCCAAGTTTATAACCTAGGATTCCTGCACTGGCGCCGATCTTTTCGAGAGGTCGCGGCCGCATCAGCCCCGCTTGTTCGCGGCCGCGGCCGGTTCAATTCATTGCGCACCGTCCTGCTTGGCGCGTTCGATCACCTTGTCGGCGACCGCAATGGCGAGCTGGCGGCCGGCGACGATGTCGCTGCGATAGTGGATGCCGGCCCAGACGCGCGACTCCGCGGCGCGCGCGCCGAGCGCCGCAAATGCCTCCGCATCGCGTGGGAACAGATAGCCCAGCGTCCGGGTGACGGAGATCGAGGCACACGCATGCGCCGCCGGGTAGCTTGGATGGTTGGGCGTGGTGAATAGCGGTTTGACATCCGGGTCGAGCTGGAACGGGCGTATCGCCCAGTAGGTGTATTTGGCTTCCCAGCAGGCGATGCCGATATCGTAGAGGGTGACGAACGGCAGCGCGAACGCGCGCGCGGCGCGCGGCGGATTGTCGTCGAGCCGGTATTCCAGCGTTTTGCGGCTGAGCTGGTCGTTCCAGTATTGGTAAGCGCGCAATCCGCCAACAGCGGCCTCCCAGAACAGCGCCTCGTTGTTGGTTTGCGGCGTGCGCGGAAAGTTTTTGATCTCGGCGAGTTCCGCCGCCTTCTCCGGCGAATCGTAAGCGACCGGCGGGCCGGGGCGAAATTCGCCCGGCGCGGACAGCACCCACGGTTTCCAGGTGCCGGCCATTGGCAGGATCGGGTTGGTGCCGGTCCACTTGCCGGGGCCGGCTGGCACCGAACCGGACCATTTGGCGTCGGTTCCGTCCGACTTTCCGCGCTCGATCACGAGGGCTGCGACCTGCCTGCCGAGCGCCATGCCTGCCGTGACGTCGCTTGGGTAGTTGACGCCCGCGATCAGCCGCGAACCGGCCGCCTCCTCGGCCAACTTCCGAAAATATTCGGCGCGCTCTGGAAAGATGTAAGCCAGCACCTGCGATGCCGCGCCCGCCGCGACCGCATGCTCGGCCGGATAAGAGGGGCTCGGCGGGTTCGGCAACACGGTCGCAAGATCGGCGTTGACCGCGCTCGGACGTGGCCGCTTGTAGACGTATTTGCTTTCCCAGGCGGTGACCATGGCGTCGTAGATGGCGATGTGCATCAGCGCCAGATCGCGCGACGCAATCTGCCAGGGAACGCCGATCCGCAGGTGCTCGGCGACGGCAATCTCGCTCCAGCGATACGACGGCGAGCCTGTGTTCCAATAGGCGACCCGATCGAGGGCCGCGGCATCGCGCGTTGACGCGATCTGCGCCAGCTCGCCGAGCTCCTTCTCAGTGGCGATGCGATCGGGTGGCGGCGGAACGCGGAATTGGCTGCCCGAGGCGATGACCCAGGTCTTCCAGGTCCCGGCCTGCGGCTCGATGAGCCGCGATTCCTGTGCATGAGCGGAAAGCTGGCCCGCGACGAGCAGCGTGAGCGCGCACGTGATGATCCGCATGGCATTCCTCCGATGTTGCTGTGGGATTCCCGACTTGCAATCGATCGAGCGCTGGTGACCGCCTTTCCAAAAACTGCTGCCGTGTAGCGCAATGTTGACAGCGATTGGTGCAGTGACGGCAGCGTATCACCAACCGGGTAGGGGCCTTTGTGGGATTGTCGACACATTCGAACGCGTCAAGCTGCCGCAGAGCGACGGCCGGCGGATACCGTTCGTCGCGCTTCAATCGCGGGCGTATGGCTCTCGATCGTTCGGGTTACGATCGCTGCATGATCATGGCCACCACCGCGTCCAGCACGCGGTCGATGGCGCCGCGGCGATAGGCCCAGCGCGGGTCATCGCTGGGTCGGGCTAACACCATGGTGGCGTTGGCTTCGAACAGCAGAAGATCGCCGTCGGCAGAAAGCCCGAAATCGATCCCGGCATAGTCCAGTCCGAGCGCGTCTCTTACTCCCTCGAGCGCGCGCATCGCCTTGTTGCCGAGCACGGTCGGCATGTCCTCGAGAAATTTTGCTTCCTCGAGGCGATGGTCCGGTTTGTCGGCCATGTCGGCGGTGAAGTAATGCACCTTCCAATCCTGCGAGATCGCCAGGTGCAGCGGATAGAGGACGCCGTCTATCATCATCACCCGGAATTTTCGCGCCTTGCCATCCGCCTTGCCGTCCTTGGCCCGGGCGTCGAGATATTCGATCGCGAGCAACTCGTCGCCGGGAAGCCCGCTTGCCGCCGCGCCCAGATCGGCGGCCGTCTTGACCAGAACAAAATTGCGCCCGGTGTGGTAGCCGGGCGAACGCAACAGCAGCGGAAAGCGCAATCCTTGTTGCGCGAGCCATCCGGCGCCGTCAGTGCCTGTGAGCACGCCGCGGGCGACCGCAATGGTTTGCGCGGTCACCACGCCCGGCACCGCGCGAAGCCTGCGTGCATTGCCGATCCGCCCGGTCTTCATCACCGCGCGCGGATCGTTGATCACCGGCACACTGGCCTGCTCGGTGAGGCAGCAAGCCGCTTGCAGCGCCGGCTCGCAGAGATCGGCGTCGCCGATGGCGTTGAAGATCAGGTGGTGCGGCGGCAGCGTTGTATCCGGATCGAGATGATCGGCGACAACAACCGAAGTCAGAAAGCGCGTATCGTCGAGGAACAGAGCGGTCGGAATGTTGCCGCCGCCCGAGGAGACCAGTTGCAGCAGCCGTACCGGTGGCTTGTCGCCGCGGTATGGCAATGTCGAGACGGCACGTCCGCGAAAGCCCTTGCGGAAATGCTCTTGCGCGCCGGCGCGGTCGCCGAGATCGGAGAGCACGGCGCCCAGTCCCTGATGCGCCGCCGCATGATCCGGATCGATCCGCAGCGCCGCCTGGTAGTGTTCGCGCGCTTCCTCATAGCGGCTGGCGCGCAGCAGGAGATTGGCGAGGTTGACATGCGCCATCGGATTCCTGGGATGATGCAGGATCGCCTCCGAATAGACCCGGCAGGCGGCATCGATCGCATCCATCTCCGCCAGCAGCGTCCCGAATTCGTTGAGCGCGCTGAAATTGGTCGGCGCCTTCCGCAAGATTGCGACAAAGGCCGCTTGCGCGTGCTCGCGGCGGTTGAGCGATCCGAGCAGCACCGCGCGTTCGATTTCGAGTTGGATGGTGTCGTCACCCGGCCGACGCACGAGCAGGTCGTCGAGCTGTCGTAGCCTCGCTTCCTGCGCCAGCCGCGGCGCCCAGCCGGAGGCACGGTGCAGGCGAGCATCGCGGCGTTTTGCGTTCATGAGGCTCGTCCGTAGTTCTACGGTTCTGCGATTACACCATGCTGCGCCGATTCGCGCGCGTCCCAAAATACTTACGGAATTTTTCGGCGCACGGCCGTCGTCGATCGCAAATTTTGGAAGCTTTTTGTTTACCGGAAGCCGCCTAGGTTAACCGTCCCCCACCGAGAGTGCCCTTCGTGACAACAACGACGTTCGTGTCAAACCTGCCCCCCGCCGACAGCGCCGGCGCGCCGGCGACCCAACAGCTCCTGGACGGACAGCAACATTACGATCATGGCAGGATCGGCGAGGCGATCTCGGTGTTCTCGTCCGGGCTCGAGGCCGCCGGGACTGAGGCGGGCGATGACGCCACCGTCGCGACGACGGCCGACCTGCATGCGAAACTCGGCAATGCCTATATGCGATGCGGCCAGCTCGATCTCGCGGCCTTGAACTACAAGGCGGCGCTGCGGCTCGCGCCGCATCTGACGTCCTGCTGGTGCAACCTCGGCAACGTCCAGCTTCAGACCGGCCACGCGCAGGACGCGATCTCGCTCTATCTTCAGGCACTGAAGCTCAATCCGGCGCACTGGGCGTCGCGCACCAACCTGGCGCAGGCCGTGATGGCTACCCGGCAATACCTGGTGGCGAGGGCACTGTTGTCGGAACTGGCCGAGGAACGGCCGCACGACGGCGCGATCCGCCGTGAGCTCGGCAAAGCCTGCTTCGAACTCGACGACATCGACGCGGCGATCGGGCATTTCGAGATGGCGGTCGCGATCAACGGCAACGATGCCGAGAGCCTGTACTGGATCGGCGGCATCAGGCAGAAGGCGGGCGACAACGCCGCCGCGCAGGCTGCTTATGTCGCGGCGGCGCAAATCCAGCCGCTGATCCGGCGGGCGGCGACAAAATCGCCGGCGGATTTCCGGGTGCTGGCGTTGTACGCACCATTCGCCGGCAACACGCCGTCCGAGTACCTCTTCAAGGAAGCGGCCTACGACACCGACACATATGCTCTTCTGGACTCCAGCGGGCCCGACGCCGCTGCGCTCGGAGCAGCCGACGTCGTCATCAACCTGATCTCCGATGCCGACCAGGCCGGCGCGGTGCTGCCGTTGGCCGCGCGCCTCATTGCGCGGCTCGGCAAGCCTGCGATCAACGACCCCGGCAAGATCCAGCGCACCACGCGCGATGCGGTCGCCGAACTGTTGCCGGGCATAGCCCGCTGCCGCATTCCGCAAATCCTGCGCCTTGCCGCAGGTTCCGACGTCGGCGTCCCGGCGCTGCAAGGGCTGTTGCCGTTCTCCTTTCCCGTGCTGGCCAGGCCGGCAGGGACGCATGGCGGCGACGATTTCGAAAAGATCTCGGCTATCGGCGAGCTCGCAGGCTTCCTCGCGCAGCGGCCGGACAGCGACCACTACGTGATCGAATATATCGACTACGCCTCAGCCGACGACCATTTCCGCAAATATCGCTTCATCTTCGTCGGTGAAGAAATCCTGCCCTACCATCTGGCGATCGGCAACGACTGGAAGGTGCACCATGTCTCGACCGACATGGCCAACCAGCCCTGGATGCAACAGGAGGAGGCGGCGTTCCTCGGCAATCCGGGTGCGGTGTTCGATGCCGCGCATTATCAGGCGCTGCGCACGGTGCGCGAACGCATCGGGCTCGATTATTTCGGCATCGATTGCGGGCTCGATGCAAACGGCAATCTCATTGTCTTCGAGGTCAATGCCTCGATGCTGGTCCATGACGACAATGCGGAATATCCCTACAAGGACCCTTTTGTCCGCGCCATCAAGCAAGCCTTCGACGCCATGCTGCGGACTCGTGCGGGCTGCGACCGCAGCGCAGATCTTCCGGACGCGCCGCCGCTGTCGCCTTAGTCTTGCTGTGTCATAAACCCTCATGGTGAGGAGGCGCCCTTGCGCCGTCTCGAACCATGAGGCCCCTCTGGTGGCCTCGTCCTTCGAGACGCTTGCTCGCGCAAGCTCCTCAGGATGAAGAGATAAAGCCGCTTGTGACGCAGTAAGAGTAGAGCGTGATCCGGACGCGGTGGGCAGCGTTAGCGCAAAGCGGACACCGGTTTTCCGAAAGAGCATGCGGCTTCGTCGTGCTCACGGCAGATAGAGATACTGCAATAGCGTGCGTCCGACGGCCTCGAGGCTCTGCGCCGAGCATTTGTCGATCGTATCCTGCAGCGTGTTGTAGAACGGCTCGTACTCGAAATCGATCACGACGAAGCTCGGAATGCCGGCCTCCTGCAGCGCGGTATGGTCGTCGCTGATCGAGTAGGGGGTGTTGCGCATCTCGAACGCGGACGGCGCGGTCGCGATCCCGATGTCCCAGAACTTCTTCACCTCGGCCTTGGCGGACGCGAGCGAAGAGGGCTCCGGCTTCAGGCGCAGGTCCTTGTCGCAGACCATGTCGAAATCGACCGCCTTCTCCGGCGGCTTCGCCGGATAGAAGTCCTTCAGATGCTCGGCAAAATAGGGCGAGCCGATCGGCTGAAAATTGGGATCGCCGGCGCCGAGTGATATTGATCCCTCCTCGCCGTCGAAGAAAACCATGTCGACCCCGATCGCAGGCTTCGGCAATAGCGACAGCACCCGCGCGGTCTCGAGCAGCACGGCGACGCCGGACGCGGAGTTGTTGGCGCCCGGCATTGGCGCATCCGGATCCTTCGCATCGCGATAGGCCTTGATGATGCTGTCGTAGTGGGTCGCGACAATCATGCGGCGCGGATTTTGCGGCTGGAAGCGGGCGATGATGTTGGTCATCGCGTGCTGCTTGCCGTCTTGCGCATTGAAGACCCAGCGCTGCGTCGTGACAACGTCGACCTTGCTCTTGGCGAGCTCAGCCTTGATGAAATCGATGGTCTTCTGGTGCCCTGCAGTGTCCATTGAGCGCGGCGTGAAACGCAACAGCTCGGCGATTGCGCCCAACGCGCGCTGGCCGTCCCATAGTTCGGTCTGCACCTGGGCGCGCGCGGAGAGCGGGAGCAGCAGCACCGTCAGCGCGAGCGTCGCGGCGAGCTTGTTCAATCGAGAGAGGTTTTTGGGCGGCATCATGGAACAGGGGCTCGGCTTAAGCCGCTTCGCGGCGGGAACATCACGAGATGCGCCCGCGCGACGCGCGGAGAGGGTGCGCCGCGCGGCTCAGGCGTCCGGGTTCATAGACTATTGCGCGGTGCAGGAATAGAAAATCGTTCACGCCGAAATGCAGCACAGGGAATTTGCAAGGCACGCGTCATCGGCATGCGGCGGCCGCATATCGAGCGCGGCTCGCCTCCAGGGGCTTGCGTTCATGAATATGAATGGGATCGATCGAATGAGAATGTCAAAGTGGCTCGCGCCTTTGCTGCTCGTGCTGATCTGCGGTCACGCGATCGCGGAAGAGGAAACCGCGACGCACCGCAAGCCGGTGAAGGCGGTCGCCGATTCCCGCCTCGCCGTCGGCAATGGGGGCAGCCTGCCGCTTTATGTATCGGCCGACTGGTCGAACCCGCTGCCCGAGATCACCCGCGCCGTGCTGGTGCTGCATGGTCGGCTGCGCAACGCCGACGTCTATTTCCGTTCGGCCAGGACGGCGCAGGCCGCGGCCGGCGATACCGGCAAGACGACGATCATGATCGTTCCGCAGTTTCTGGCCGGCATCGATGTCGATGTCTATCATTTGCCGCCTGACATGCTGCGTTGGTCGCTGGAGGGCTGGGAGGGCGGCGATCCGGCGGAAGGGCCGGCGCCGGTAAGCTCGTTCGACGCGCTCGATGCGATCCTGGCCCGGCTTGCCGACCGGCGGCTGTTTCCGAAGCTGAAGCAGGTGGTGGTCGCCGGCCACTCCGGTGGCGGGCAGGTGGTGCAGCGCTACGCCATCGCGGGCAAGGGCGAGATGGCGCTGAAAACTGCTGATATCGCCGTGCGCTATGTGGTCGCCAATCCCTCTTCCTACGCCTATTTCAGCGCGGAGCGGCCGGAGCCTTCGATCGCAGCGTCCTGCCCGGGATACAACAACTGGAAATACGGCATGGACGCGCGCCCTTCCTATCTCGCCGCGACGACGCCGACCGAGCTGGAGCAGCATTATGTCGCGCGCCAGGTGATCTATCTGTTGGGCACGCTCGACACCAACCGGAATCACCCGGCCCTCGACAAGAGCTGCATGGCGGAGGCGGAGGGGCCCTATCGGTACAAGCGCGGCCATGCCTACGCTGCCGCGATGGCGGCCCGCGATCACGGAACGCCGAATCACCTCATATGGGACGTGGAAGGTGTCGGCCATGATGGCGACAAGATGCTGACATCGCCCTGTGGGCTTAAAGCCTTGTTCGACCTGCCGGGCTGCGCGACGGAGCGGTAGTCGGCCGGGACACCGATCACCGCGAGCCGGGCGGTGCAACAACTACTTCTGGTTCTCGCGCGGCAGCTTGATCGGAACGTGCGGCACGGTCGAGACGACGCGCGGGCTTCCGTCGGGGTAGCTGTGGCTCCTGAGCGTTTCCAAGAGCAGAAAGAATTTTTCGGCAAGCATAGGCGTATGCCTCGCTGATCACCTGGTGGTCTCCTGTCTGTCTGCGGATTTGACCGAAAATTCAATCACGTATGTGAGAGGGCCGAATGTTTCGGATGCTTGACGGACTTGGCCGCTATGCACGTTAGGCTCCGTAAAAACACGGAACGGCCGAAATTTTGACGCCGACTCAGCTGACCCTGCCGACCATTGTGTAATCGACCTGACTCGGCGGAGTTCAGTTGCCAAGGGGTTTCAGTGATGGAAAACAGTTATCCGCCCTCCAAGAGGGAAAATCGCATTCGTGAATCTCGGCTTCAATATGACGATTGTATGGATGCCGAAGTTGATACTGACGTGGTATTGCTGCTCGAAGAAAACGCGAGATTGCGGGCGCTAGTGACGCAGCTATCCGGCCTCGTCCTCAAGCACGTCGTGGAAGAGAAATAGCAGCTCGTTTCGGGTCCAAGGCTGGGATCGCGAAAAACCGGCGCTGCTGCAAGGCAAATGCTGTCGGCTTGGTCTGGCCGGCGTTGCCTCATGCGCGGAATTTTTCCGCACGCGGGCGAAAATAGCGTTGTGCCGTCAGGACATTGCCGGGCGTTAAAGCCTCGGATCGGACAGCCTGTTTGGCGAGCCCGAGAACGCAATCTCGCGCGGTGGCCCGTGCGTTGACGATATCGATGTGTTTCGCTTGGGCTGACAGGTCCGGGACCCGGTCGCTGCCAAATGGCGGCCGGCCCATTTTCGTTGTGCTATCTCGAAGGTCAAATTCCGTAACTGGCGGTGGACACGTGGTGCCTCTCGGCGCGCCCCGCCTTGACTCCCCGGATGCGGCCGACCGTCGCGGCGCGCAATCCCCCGCACTTTGCGGTGGAATTAACGGGTATGCACGCTAAGATAGCAAAGGCGATTAGCTAACGCAGGCCGGTTTATCAACTCAACCGATTTCTGGGCGGTGTTGGCAACCGCAACAGGCGGTAGGCGTGCAGAGGGGGAGCAGATGGCCGGGCAACCGCGATTTGTTTGCGAAGGGATGCCGGATCCGAACGCACCGCCGCCGAAGGCGCCGGATGACATCTTCTCATCGACAGAGATTCCCTGGCCGGACGTGCGCCCCTTGAAGGTCTATGCGTTCGATCCGACGCTAGGCAAGTTTGTCGGCAACTACATGACGGCGCAGGTCCGCTACGAGAAGCTCGAACCCGGACCGATCGGAGAAAGATTCGCGGTCATCGATTACGACGGCACCGCCAACACCTATTACATGCCCGTGAACCTCGACGATCCGAAACTATTGGTTAGTGGAGGCCTCGCTCCGAGTGAAACCGATCCGCGCTTCCATCAGCAGATGGTCTACGCGGTAGCGAGCGAAACCTTGCAGCGGTTCGAGGCGGCTCTGGGCCGGCGCGTTCGCTGGCGGAGACTGGAGTCGGATCACGATTCGACGAAGGAGGCACGGGCCGCGGCCGCGAAATGTCTCAATCTCTTTCCGCACGCGATGTGCCAGGCCAATGCCTTCTACAGTCCCGCCGCACACGGCATTCTGTTCGGCTATTTCAAGGCCAGCCGCACCCAGCCGGGACGTAATCTTCCCGGCCAGACCGTCTTCACCTGCCTGTCGCACGACATCATCGCCCACGAAACGACGCATGCCATCGTTGACGGCATACGCGAATATTTCATGGAGCCGACCAACATCGACGTTCCGGCGTTTCATGAAGCTTTTGCCGACCTGGCGGCACTGTTTGCCCATTTTACCCACAAGGAAGTTCTGCTGGACACGCTGCGCAAGACAGGTGGCAGGCTCTTCAATCGGCAACTGACCGCTGACGTGACTCGCAAGGCGGGCGCTGCAGCAGAAATCCAGGCCGAACTAGACGCTCCAAATCCCCTGGTTGAACTCGCACAACAATTCGGCGAGGCTTCCGGCATGCAGTCCGGGTTGCGCAGCGCATTGGGCACCCCCGTCAATTCCAACGACATCAACGTCAAGACCGAACCGCATGATCGCGGCTCGATCCTGGTTGCGGCGGTTTTCGACGCGTATTTCACAGTCTACACGCGAAGGACCTTTAATCTGTTTCGCATCTTCCGCGCCGGCGGCGGGACAACGGATAGCGGGGACCTTCCGGTTCCTTTGGCCGAACGGTTGGCGGCTGCAGCGAGCAAGACCGCGGAGCAGTTCTTCGTGATTTGCGCCCGCGCGCTCGACTATTGCCCGCCGGTCGACATTACCTTCGGTGACTTCCTGCGAGCGCTTCTGACCGCGGACCTGGATTTTCATCCCGAGGATCCCGATGGCGTGCGCGATGCATTGATGCAGGCATTTCGGCTGCGTGGGATCGTTGCCGACGAGGTCGCTTCGTTCTCGGAGGATTCGCTGTTCTGGCCGAAGGTCAAATACGACCTGCTGAAGGTCGAAGGGCTCGTATTTGGTAATCCAAACGGACTGACCACCGCCGAGAAGAATACCAACGGAGATGTGCTTCGCGCCTTTGCCGAGGCGAATGCAACACTTCTGGGTTTTGATCCGGGTTGGGGGAAGATCGATGCGCCTTCGTTCCATCCGATGTTCCACACCGGGCAGGACGGCCGCCTGTTCGTCAACATGGTCGTCGAACTGGTGCAGACGGTGCAAAGGCCCTTCGGCGATACCAATCCCGGAACGTTTCCGATGCGCAACGGCGTCACGCTGCTGATTTCGCAGGATCCTCCGGTTGGCGACGACAGGCCGCCGCCAAGGGTTCGGTTTGTGATCCAGAAACTCTGGACCAAGGAGCGGGAAGAGCGCGTACGAAACTATTATCTGTCCACCGGACGAGCGCCCGACGGTGCGGATGACTCCGGCTCGAAGGACCGCGCGCGCTTTCAAATCAACTTTGGTCTATTGCACGCGGGGGTTTGAAGATGGCAGCCGCAAGAAAGGCCGCAAACGGTTCGAAGCGATCGGCCGCCAAAAAAGCGAACACGAAAGCGAAGAAGAGCGTCCCCAAAGCCGGCAAGCCCGCGCGCCAGACGACTGCGCCAGGCGCGTCTTCCGTGCAGCCGGGGTCTTCCGGTCAGGCTGCGGCGGGGTTGCGGGTACGCATGTATCGCGTTGGCTTCGGCGATTTCTTTCTATTGACGGTGCCGACGGCCAAGGGTCCCAAGCCATTCAGGCATATTCTGATCGACTGCGGGGTCCACGCCCAAGACCTTGGGAGCATCAAGGCTGCGGTCGCGCGGATGGCGCAGGATTGCGGCAAGGAACTCGCGCTTGTGATCATGACGCACAGGCACGCCGACCACATCTCCGGGTTCGGCACCTGCAGCGACGTGTTCAGCCAATTCACCGTCGATCGGGTCTGGATGCCCTGGTTCGAGAATCCGAACAACGATACCGCCGTCAAGTTTCAGGCAAACCTGACGGCGCTGGCAGGCCAGCTCTCCACCCGGCTGGCAGCGCTTACCGCCCGGCTAGCGGCGCGCGGCGATCAGTCTACCGCCACTGCCGCCTTTGCCGCCATGGCGGACAACATCACCGGCGGCATGGCCGCGGCCGGCGGATCGGGCAATCAGAAGGCGCTCGACGTGCTGAACAAGGGATTCAAGAACACTCCAGCGCACGACTATTATAAGGCTGGCGATCCGCCCAAGCTTCCCCAGGACCTCGTCGATGCCGGCTTTTCCGCCCAAATTCTGGGGCCGCCTGGCGATCCCAAGCTGATTACGCAGCTCACCAACACCAACGACCAATATCTCGCCGACGCCACGCAGGAAGATGACGAGCCAGCGAAGACGTTTCCGAAGGCATTTCAAGTTGCTTCCTACCCCAAGATTGCCTTCCAATTTTTTCCAGAAGACAAGATCAAGGCGTTAGTCGCCGACGTCCAGCCGGATGTTCTGGCGGCGCGGGCACAGGCGGCCGACAAAACCCTCAACAATCAGAGCCTTGTCATTTTGTTCAGTTTCGCAGGCAAGCATCTGTTGTTCGCCGGCGACGCCCAATGGGGCAATTGGGAAAACTTCCTTTACGGCGGCGCCTTCGGGACGCCAGGTCACACCGAAATGACCCCGCAGGCCAAGGACATCCTCGGCAAGATCGATTTTTACAAGGTTGGCCACCACGGCAGCAGGAATGCGACGCCGAAGGACGCGGTAGCCGCCATGCGGCTCGGCTGCGTCGGGATGTGTTCGACGCAGATTCACGCCTATAACGAGGTGCCGCGTGAGCCGCTGTTGCAGGCGCTGAGCGATCGGATGCAGGGCCAACTCGCCCGCAGCGATCAGGTCGCCGTGACCGGCGCGCCGGCCAATCAGGACGCAGGGCAGGTACCAAAGGATTTCAAGTCGTCGGGACAGTTGTTCATCGACTACGACTTCTGAAAGCACGAGGGTATTGCAAGACCGCAGTCGGCGTCGCCCGATTATTTGCGCGCGTGGGAGGCTTTCGGTCGTCGCGCCGTCATAGGGCATTCCGGCGCGCCAGCGCTAGCGCATGATCCGGAAAAGTGCGCAGCGGTTTTCCGAAAAGATCATGCGCAATCAAGAACCTAAAGCGCGATGGTGATTCAACCTAATCTCATCGCGCTTTAGAGCTTCAGATTGAGTAGCCCATTCGCCGCGCGCCAGAACTCATCCTCGCACCATGGCGCAGCGCGGCCGGGCTGGCGATCGAGCGTCCGCTCTGGTATTTGGCTCCGGGGCCGGCGCTTCCCGCGAGCTACTCGCGACGTCGTCGGCCGCGAGGCCGCCGACGATGCTTCTGGTATTTCTTCGTCATGGCAGTGTTGCGGCACTGCTGGCGGGAGTGGCGGCCGAGGTGCTCGGCTGGCTGTTCGGCGCGGTCGCGCTGCAGCCCGTGCTGAGCGAATATGGCATGCACCGTTTCGCCTTTCACGCGCCGCCGCTGGCATGGCCGCGGCTGCGCAGGCTGCAGCACCGCCTGCGTTACGACCACCACGTCGAGCCGAACAGGCTGGATCTCCTGTTCCTGCCGATCTGGTTTCTGGTGCCGAACCTCGCCTTCGCCGCCTCCCTGTTCGCACTCCTGTTCGGGATCGCGGCCGCGTTGTCGGCGCTGCTCGGGATGATGCTGGCGATCCTGCATTACGAATGGGTGCATTACGTCGCGCATATTCCTGACCTGCCGCGAACGCGGCTGGGCCGCTGGATCAAGCAATATCACCTTCGCCATCATTTCATCAGCGAGAAGCACTGGTTCGGTGTCAGCAATCCGGCGCTTGATGGGGTGTTTGGCACGTTTCGCGGACCTGCAGCCAGCGAAAAAAGCGCCACGACCCGTAATCTCTATTCCTGAAGCAAGGTTCCTCCGGCGGCGCGCAGCCGTATTCGCGTCTCCAGCCGGCAGGCTTTTTGGCCATGCCGCGTCGTGATGTGCGGCGCGGAATCTTGCAATCACCGGGCGCGGCATGCGAGCGAGGTATCGCCATTGCCCGGGGCTAGCGATCCGTCATCCGCTCTGGTATCTAGCTCTGAGGCACCCGCCTCGCACGGCGGGTCTTTCGGTCCCGTAGCTCAGCTGGATAGAGCGACGGTTTCCTAAACCGTAGGTCGCATGTTCGAGTCATGCCGGGATCGCCATCGCTCATGTTGCGCTTAACGCAATAAAATCGGCCAGAAGCGGACGTTGCGCTCTCGAAAGCCATCGCCGTGCGGCTTGGAGTTGATCGGCGAAGCCGCCCCGTCCCGACGTCTTGCGACGTCGATCCCGATCGATTCGACGTTTGCAGTGGCCTACTTCGCCAGATATTTGTCGAAGAACGCCGTCAGCTCGCCAAAATGCTCCTTGGTCTCGGGTGCATCGGGATCGCCCGCATATTGCGCATGCGACTGGCCTTCGAACACGTGCAGATCCGCGACGACGCCGGCCTGACGCAGCTTGCGATGCACGCGTACGGTGTTGGACAGGAACAGGTCACGCGTGCCTGACGTGAGGATGGTCGGCGGGAAGCCGGAGAAGTCGCCATATACAGGCGAAAGCTGCGGATCCCTGAGGTCATGGCCGTTGGCATAGAGTTTTGCGGCGTCGCCGAGCCAGCCGTCATTGCTCACCAGGATGTTGTCGACCTTGTCGTTGGTGAAGAAAGTGTCGCCGGTCTTGGTCATGTCCGACCATGGGGTGCCGGGCGCCGTGGCGGCAGGGAGCGGCAGTCCTTCCGTCTTGGCGCGCAGCACCATCGCGAGCGTCATCCCGCCTCCGGTGGAGGTTCCGAAGATCGCCATCTTCTTCGGGTCATTGGTCTTGACGACCTCCTTCCACACCGCCATCGCGTCGTCCATCGCAGCCGGATACGGAAAATCCGGCGGCATGCGATAGTCGATCGAGATCACCTTGAACTTGCCGAAGCCCGCCATCAGGATTGCTTCCCGCGTTGCGGCCTCGGCCGGAGCGAACACGTAGCCGCCGCCATGCACGTGAACCAGCAGGCGGTCGCGGTTCTCATCGGGAATGTTGTCGGGCGTGAGGATGTAGCAATTCACGCCCGCGATCGTCACCTGCTCGGACTTGACGGCGAACTTCTCGCGCAGGCCTGGCAGCGTCTGGATGATCTGGTCGGCGCGCGTCTTGATCAGCGCCTTCCATGCGGCGGCGTCCTTGGGATGCTCGTTCCAGATCGGCGAAAGCGGTGCTCCGATCAGGGCCTGCTCCTGCGGGCTGACGCCGGCCGCAGGCACCGCGATTTCCTTGGCCGGGACCTCGCGCGTGCCGGCTTCGAGCGCGAAAGCCGCAGTCGGGACGGCAACGCCCAGCGCCAGAACGGCGAGATGCAACTTGAAGCTTGTTCTCACGGGTCGCCTCCTCCTGATTGAAGGGGTGTCCACAAGAGCCCCCAGGTTGAGACGGACAGTAGAGATTTTCTGGGTCTTTTGGAACTGCGACCATTTTGGGAGGTCCTTAACCGCCGGATCGCAGGCCATGCGGACAAATTCTAGCCGGGAAGCCTCAACTCCGCTTCCAGCCCACGGCTGGGCCGGTTTGTCAGCCGAAGGTCGCCTCCGAGTGCGCTCGACAGCCGGTGCGCGATCGCGAGCCCCAGGCCCGCGCCGCCGGTATCGCGATTTCGCGATCCTTCGACGCGATGAAAGGGCTCCAGCACCGCACCGAGTTCGGATTCCGGGATCCCCGGGCCGCTGTCGCGGACCGCGATGGAGATCCGGTCCGGCATCTCCCGCGCCACCGCGATTTCGACCTCGCAACCGAATTTCAGCGCGTTATCCACCAGATTGGTGACGATGCGCCGAAGCGTGCGCGGTGACGTGATCACCGGGCTGTCGACGCGCCCGATCAGGCCGACCTGCTTGCCGGAGTCGGCATAATCATAGACCAGACTTTCGAGCAGCGCCTGCACGTCGGTCGCTATCGGCGTCTCGGTGCTGCGCTCCACGCTGCGGGCCAGATCGATGCCTTCCTCGATCAGCGCCTGCATGGCGGCGAGATCGTTCTGCAGCTTCTGCTTCAGCGTCGAGTCGTCGAGCAAGTCGGTGCGCAGGCGCATCCGCGTGATCGGGCTTTGCAGATCGTGGGAGATCGCCGCGAGAATCCGCACGCGCTCGGCGAAATGATCGGCGATGCGGCGCTGCATGGCGTTGAACGCCACCGCCGCACGGGTGACCTCCTTGGGTCCGCGCTCGTCGAGCACCGCGCCGCGAAGCTCCGGGCCGAGTTGGTCCGCAGCCGCAGCGAGGCGCGCCAGCGGCTGGGTCGCGATCCTGACCGCGATCCCTGAGAACAGCGCCAGCACGGCGAGTTGAAATGCGAGGGCCGCCAGCACCCAGGACGACAGCCCGGTGTCCGGCGGACTCAGCTCCACCGTCACCGGCGTTCCGTCGCGCAATGTGAGCGCCAGATCGAACCGCAGCGGATCGGAGGCTTGGGCGGCCGTATTCGCTGTCACCGCGTAGGCAGAGCCAAGCTCCCGGGAGACCATCGCCGCGACGCGTTGCGCCGTTGCTGTCGGTGCTGCCCGGTCGCCAGCCTCGCGCAGAAGCTCATAACGGTAGTTCTGGCGGTCGATCTTCGGCAGCCAATCCTTGCGCTCCTCCGGCGGGATGCGCTCGAGGATGGCGATCGAGCTCGCGACGTCCTTGGCAAGATAGGCGATCATCATCGCGCTCACGGTCTGTGCGCGATCGTAAAGCAACAGGCCAAGCGACAGCACATGCGCGGCCGACAGACCGCAAAACAGAATCAGTGCGATCCGTCCGAACAACGATGCGGGCCACAGCGAACGGGGAACGGTGCTCGGCATGGTCACCCCTGGTCGTTCCGCATCTCGATGGGAGAGGCGAAAACGTAGCCTTCGTTTCTCACCGTCTTGATATAGCGAGGCTCGCGGGCGTCGTCCTTCAGGCGCTGCCGCAGCCGGCTGACCAACAGATCGATCGAGCGGTCGAACGGCTCGGTGTCGCGGCCTTGCGTCAGGCTCAGCAATTGATCGCGGCTGAGCACGCGGCGGGGATAATCGAGGAAAACACGCAGCAGACGGTATTCGGCGCCGCTCAGTGCCACCATCGTGCCGGCGGCATCGACCAGATGCCGCTGTGTGGTATCGAGGGTCCAGTCGCCGAAGGCGAGGGCGCGTGCGGTCTCGGCAACCACGAGATTGGCAGGCAGCGCCCGCGCGCGGCGCAAGATCGCCCGGATGCGTGCTAAAAGTTCGCGCGACGCGAATGGCTTGCTCAGGTAGTCGTCGGCGCCCATCTCCAACCCGAGAATGCGATCGGCCTCATCGCCACGTGCCGTCAGCATCAGGATCGGCGGCGACGTCGAGCCTTGCGCCCGCAGGTCCCGGCAGAGTTTGAGGCCGTCTTCCTGCGGCAACATCAAATCCAGCACGATCAGGTCGATCGTCTTGCCGGCGAGCGCCTGGCGCATCTCGCGTCCATCCTTGACCGCCGTGACGCTGAACTCGTTCTTCTCCAGATACTGGACCAGCAGCTCGCGGAGGTCGCGGTCGTCATCAACGATCAGGATGTGATCTCTGGGGTCCATTGGGGTTGCAATTGTAGGGCTGGCCGCCGGCTCCGTCCCGGAGAGTTTTGTATCATAGTGTATCGGCGGGCGGCGCCGACACACAAAACGGGAAGCGAGCGACGTTACGACATATCCGGGATACCTTTGGCTGATTGATCCTGATCCCGTCGGCGCCGGGGCCGGCAGGCTCTCAGGGGATCAGGCCATGCCATCCATCACCGCATTTGATGCACCAACCAGCCGATCGTGTCTCGGGGCGAGCAAGATCAGCTCGCGTCGCCTGGAATTTGTCTCGGCCATCGTTGCCTCGATCTGGCTCACCGCCGTGCCGGCGATCGGGCAATCGGCAATCGCGAGCGGGAACGATGCGCCAATCGGTCGCTGGCTGACCGACAACGGCAACCTCGAAGTCGAGATCGGCCGCTGCGGCGAGGCGCTGTGCGGAACGGTGGTTAAGGTGCTGGCCAACCGCTCGATGAGCGGCGGCGGCGAGATGGTGGCCGCGGACAACCGCTCGCCGCTGGGCATGACGGTGCTGAAGGACTTCAAGGCCGCCGGCGGCGAATGGCGGGGTGAGATCTACAACCGCGAAAATGCCAAGACCTATTCCTGCAGGATATCGCTCAGCGCGCCGGATCAATTGACGGTCCGCCCCTATGTCGGGCTGCCGCTGTTCGGCAAGACGCTGACATGGACGCGGGTCGCAACCGAGCGCGAGCCGAACTAGCGTCAGGCTCGAGGGCGTTCGCGCGCTCGCGGCTGGCTTCCTGACCATTGCGGCGCCCTGTGTGCTGCCGATTATTCTCGGCGCATCGGGCGGCCATCGCGATGCGATGCGGCCCAGCTAGATGGAGGGGCGGTCTCCCGAACCGCAGGTCGCATGTTTGAGTCGCGCTGGGATCGCCAACCTTTCAATCTAGCTTTTCGGCGGTGCAAGCCGGGCTCCTGAAAAGCGCGGATTTGTGGACGGTCCTTGCACAACCCTAGTTTGTAAGTACAGTCCGGGCTTAGGGCCAATCGTTTCCTCGTCAGTTTTGAAGATTACTTTCCGAATAACCCGCGTCCGACGGAAAATCTCATTTCGACCAGCTTTGTCGTGTCGGATTTTGAAGGCTACAAGCCATGGATCAATTTCGCCTTAGCAATCGTGAGCCACGGCACTGCCTTTTCCACGGACGCCTGGCAAAACTGATCATCGCTAGCCTCGTCTGTTGCTGGAGCTTCGAGAGTCAGGCAATTGGCAAGACACGTTATGAGAACGTGAAAACGCCGGAAGGCTGGGCTTGGGCGCAAATCAAGAGGGGAAGGCCGGCAGATTTCAACGCGCGGTGCGGAACGACTCCACTCAATCCGCAAACATCCGATGACGCAGCCTGGGCCAGCGCCTGCCGGCTGCTTCCCGCCACCTTCGTAGTCGACGTGCTCACGCACGGACAGTTTAGCGCGAAGTTGACGTTTGACGGAATTGCCATCATCGGCGCCCGCATCGTAGGTGACATCAACCTTCAGAATGCGCGGATGAGCCGACCATTTATCGTTCAAGGCAGCCGGATTGAAGGCAATTTCGAAATAGGCGCGGCGCGGACCGAAAGCGTAGTTGGTCTTGTCGGATCGCGCGTAGCGGGGCGCTTCTTTGCGAAAGAATTCGATAGCGCGGCGTCGCTGCTCTTTAGTGATACGGAATTTCAGCAGAAGGTATCATTGGCTAACGCGAGGATCGCCGGTAACGTCGACATGAGCGGCGCCACGGTTGAAGATGAAATTGATGCCGACACCGTCCAGATCGGCGCTCATCTGCTTATGTCAGCGAGTGACCAGAAGAAGGCCAATTTCAAGCAGGTGACCCTGGCGGGTGCAAAGGTTGCCGGCAACATCAGAACGGAAGGCTCCACGTTCGATGGCGAGTTGAACGCCGACTCGATTCAAGTCGGAGCCCACTTCCTTGCGGGGGCGACCGGCCAGAAGAGCACAATCTTCAGAAACGTAAGCTTAGCCAGCGCAAAGATCACCGGTAGTGTGATCCTGGATGGCGCCTCATTCGGCGGTGACTTGAACGCAGACTCCATTCAAGTTGGAGCTCATCTGCTGATGCGGTCATATGAGGCGGTCAGAACCAGCCTAAAGGGGGTAAACCTTGTTAATGCAAAGATTACTGGCGCACTCGATCTGAGCGGCTCCACGGTCGAGGGTGAACTGAACGCCGACTCCATTCAAGTCGGTGCTCATCTACTCATGAGCGCGACCAAGGAAAAGCGTGGCTAGATTTAAGGACGTAATCCTGGCTGCAGCCAAGGTCACTGGAAATATTGGAACGGAGGGAGCCACTTTCGAAGGTGATCTACGTGCCGACCTTCTTCAGGCCGGAGCTGATTTTCAGATGCAATCGTCCGAATCGAACAAGACAAGCTTCAAAAATGTGAGCTTACGGGGGGCAAGGATCGCGGGCAAACTTGTGATGGATGGGATCTCCATTCAGGGGACGCTTGATGCCGATTCACTCCAGGTTGGATCTCATCTGTTCATGCGATCGGATGAGCGGTTTAATGCGACGTTCGATAAGGTGAACTTGAACAGCGCAAAGATCGCGGCCGATCTCGAGATAATCGGTGTCACGTTCAGTGGAGATTTGGATGCCCGTGCTGCTGACATCGGGGCTCACCTCCTAATGTATTCGGATGAGTCGAATACCACGATCTTTAAGGGGGTGCTTCTGACCAGCGCAAGAGTCGCGGGCAACGTCAACGTCAGTGGCGCCACCATAACAGGAGCTTTAACCGCTGATTCGCTTCAGGTGGGCGCGGACCTTCTGATGCAATCAACTGAGCGCAATAAAGCAAAGTTTGGGGCCGTGAGCTTGGTTGGCGCAAAAATTGCGGGCAGCTTCGTTGTCGACGGGGCGAACTTCGAGGGAGACATAAACGGAGACTCGCTGCAGGTCGGAGCTCACTTGCTGATGCGATCAGATCAGCAAAACAGGGTCAACCTCAAGGGCGTCAATCTTACGAGCGCAACAATTGCGGGCACCGTAGGCATGGACGGCGCCAATTTCGAAGGATATCTGAACGGAGATTCCCTTCAAGTGGGGTCGCATTTGCTGATGCGGTCCGACGAGAAAAATAAGGCTCATTTCGAAGGTGTCAATTTTGTAAACGCAAGGATTGCAGGCGTCTTCAATCTAAGCGGCGCCGTTTTCGATGGAGACTTTGACGCGAGTTCGCTCAGGGTCGGAGCCAATCTCGTCATGCAATCGACCGAGCGCAACACTTCGACCTTCAAGCAGGTCTATTTGGCTGGTGCGAAAGTCGCCGGTAATGTCATGATGGACGACGCCAGATTCAGTGGACCGGTCATCGCGGATTCGTTTCAAGTGGGCGCCGATCTCTTGATGCGCAAAGCGCACTTCGACGAAGTGCATCTGAATGGCGCAAGAGTGACTGGCAACATCGCCTTGGACGATACAGCAACTGATGGAGGAATAGAGGCCGATTCGCTCGACGTCGGCGCTTCATTTTTCATGCGACGTACGCAGAGCGCGCAGCCGATCGGCCTGTCGTTCGCTCATATCGGTGGGAACCTTGACCTGAGCGGCGCGATTTTGGCCCAACTCGATCTGTCTGGAGCCTCGATTACCGGTGACCTTGGTCTGGGCGGATCCAAAGATCCCGTCATATGGCGTACCAAGGACGCCAAATCGGGTGATTTGGTCCTCCGCAATACACGAGTTACAACCCTGATGGATGCGGAGAACGCGTGGCCGCAGAAAGGATACCTGCATCTTGACGGTTTTTCCATCTCACGCATTGGCGGCTTCGAGAGCGGCGCCGGGCCGGAGATGCGCAGCGGTGGGATGAACTGGTGGGATCAGTGGGCGAGACGCGATCCCGACTATGACCTGCCCCTGAGAAATTCCTCCAGAAGGAGTTAGAGTCCGACCTGACGAAGGACGGACAGATGAAGCGAAAGCGGTTCACGGAAGAGCAGATTATTGCGGTGCTGAAGGAGCACGAGGCTGGCGCGAAGACAGCGGATCTGGCCCGCAAGCACGGGATTTCGGAAGCGACGTTTTACAATTGGAAGGCCAAATTCGGCGGTATGGAGATCTCCGAGGCCAAGCGCCTGAAGGCTCTCGAGGAGGAGAACGCCAAGCTGAAGAAGCTCCTGGCCGAGCAGATGCTCGATGCGGCAGCGTTGCGGGAGCTCCTCTCAAAAAAATGGTAGGGCCTGCCGCCAAGCGCGCCGCAGCGGCGCACCTGCAGGCCAATCTGGGCCTGTCGGAACGGCGGGCCTGTTCGATTGTCGGTGCAGACCGGACGATGGTCCGCTACCGTTTGCGGCGGCCCGCTGACACCGAGCTTCGGGTGAAGCTACGCGAGCTGGCCAATGAGCGCCGGCGGTTCGGCTATCGGCGGCTGTTCGTGCTGCTGCGACGGGAAGGCGAACGCTCCGGCATCAACCGCATCCATCGGCTCTACCGGGAGGAAGGGCTTGCCGTGCGCAAACGCCGCGCGCGCCGCAAGGCCTCTGGCGTCCGGGCGCCGATCCTGGTGGTGGAGGCGAGGCCGAACGCGCGCTGGTCGCTCGACTTCGTGTCCGACCAGTTCGCCAATGGGCGGCGGTTCCGTGTCCTCAACATCGTCGACGACGTCACCAAGGAATGCTTGGGCGCGATCCCGGACACGTCGATCTCGGGGCAGCGGGTGGCGCGGGAACTGACGGCGATCGTCGAGCGGCGCGGCAAACCGGGCTCGATCGTCTCCGACAACGGCACCGAGTTCACCTGCAACGCGATGCTGGCCTGGTGCAAGGACAACGCCATCGATTGGCACTTCATTGCACCAGGCAAACCGATCCAGAACGCCTTCGTCGAGAGCTTCAACGGCCGGATGCGCGACGAACTCTTGAACGAGACGCTGTTCTTCAATCTCGATGACGCGCGGAGCAAGATCGCTGCATGGGTTACCGACTACAACAGCGAGCGGCCGCACTCCTCGCTGAAATACCAGACGCCGGCGGCCTACGCCGCCTCATTCACCGCAACGGGCGATCGGCTGCGCAACCCCGACCAGCTCCGCCGATCGCCCGTTGCTCCACCCGCGCCAATCGGCGTACAAAACCCCGAGACTCTAACTGCTATTGGATGAAAGTTCGGGGGCAGGTCAGCTGATGAACACCGATTGGTGGGATCGGCACAACGAGGGCCAGTACCCGTTTGGAACGTTCCACTCAGCGCCCACGGGCGGAATGTACTCCTGGCAGTGCCCCGACTCCACCAACAGCTTCCTGAGATCGCTAATCGGAGGAAATACCTCCTGATTCAGATCCCGCCCCTGATGGTTGTACGCCGATTGCTCTTTTGCTCGGCATCGACAGGTGTGTAGCCCAGCCACACATCAAGCACGGGCTGGTCGCCCGACGTCCACAGCCGCAGCGTTCGATAGGGATAAGCGGTACGCACGGTCATTAGGTCGCGCGCGGTCGTCGATTGTCCTCGCAGGCTGCCCGTAATGACGGCGTCGCCAATCGGCGGCTTTTGATCAGGAGAACTTGACAATCATCGCTTTCGCGCATTACGACCAAAAGAGTTCGGATGCGAACATAGCCTGAGTCCTCTAGTCCGGCAGCTAGTTGGCTAGCCTTAAATCCACCGAATTGCCCAGAAGAAAGGCGATTGCCAGGGCAACGACCTCTTCGCGTCAAGCGCGCAGGCGAACGCGAAGCGGTTGATGGATGTTGATCTGCGCTTCGTGCTCCAGTTCAACAGCAACAGCAAAACGTTGATGCGTAATCTCCTCCCCGGCCCATCGCCGCTCCGCAAATACCGCGAGATAGTAGTCGCCGCCATAGCGATCGACGTTGCGATGCATCGTCATCATTGACCTTTGCAACGTGCTCGTTCCGCGAAGGTCACGAGAAGGATCAAGCGGACATTTCGCGGAGTCCGATAACTTCTCAAACGCCCCCTCTTCCTTTGTCCGATGCCTGAAATGTTCGAATATCGCCTCAGGCTCCATTCCACGGATCAGATGATAGTTGAGACGCAGGCCCAAGTATTCGAGGCGGGTGTGTCGAACTGGCGGATCGAATGCAAGGCTCACGCGGATATGCCGCTTGCCCTTCGTCTTCTGAAATTCACTGGGCAATGGAACACGATAGAGCGCAAACTGGTCGGTCGCGAGTTCTTGCCGATCGGCGATGAGGATGACTCGCCGCTCTTCCGAATCCAGGGCGCGAGCAACATCGGGAATGCCGTATCCCAAACAAGCACGCTGGCCATCCGGGCCGAACCCTTGAAGACATTGCAAAGCTTCAGCAGGCGAACTTGCAGAAAGCGCAAGCAGAACTCGAATCATATTGGCAGATGCGGTCGGCATTGCGCGCAGGAGCAACGCGGCTTTGTAAGCTATGCGTGGCGCGGCCATTGAAGTACCGGTCGAAGACGTCAGCAATCCCCCCAAATAGTCAGGGCGCAATGTCAACATCCCAGCGCTGGCGTACTGATCGCCCGACACGATTCTTTGCGTCATGCCGTCAAAAAGCACGGTGCCGCCAAAATCAACTAGATCAGGCTTGATCGAGTCATTGACGCCCGGACCCGAGCGGGTGACGGGTGTCGGCAGGTTGAGCGACGCGATGGCTCGCAGTTCTGCTCCACCCGATCCGTCTGTTGGTAGTCCGTTAGCATGCGCCAAGCTTCCAACCGTCACTGCGATGGCGGCGGTTGCGGGCTCGACGATCCGGTTTTCCGAAGACACGAGGTAGTCTGGATAATCCCGCGTGATCTGCTCCGCTTCCTCTCCCCAGGGAGCACGCGTGCCTGAGCCGGAGTTTCCAGCCGAGACAATGATGACGATATCGAGCTCTCGGGCCAGAGTATCGAGTGTCGCTGCCCATTGTGACACACGCCCGCCGTCGTAGGGAATGCGATGGGCATCGCCCAGCGCAACATTGATGATCCGACATCCACGCTCCTGAAGAACGCGGATGGCTTTCTCCATCTGGTCCGGTATTGTTGCCGCATCATCGAAGCGACCTTCGTCGTTAACGACTTTGACTGATATGATCCGTACTGGGCTTTCAAAGGCCTTCCTATCGACGCACTCGCGGATATCTCCAAAGGCCGCGATGCCAGCGACCTTCGTTCCGTGTCCCCAGACATCGGCTGTGCCCAGTGCATCAGGCACTCCAAGCGAGCTTACCAGAGCGGGGGTCAGAAGCGGGTGATCCGTGCTACCGCTGTCGATGACGCCGATTAGAGGGGCCTCCGCGGGAGGTGACGGTGCCGCAACGTCCTCGATTGTGACGACAGGCGGATCACGTTCCCCGAGATCGGGTATCGGCGGGATGTCAATCTGAGCAATTGCAGGCAATTCGAGCAGGTCGCGCAGCACAGATCCGCGCATCCGGGCCCGAAGCACGATTAGGCCGGCGGCGCCTACATAGCGAGACAGGATCTCCCCTCCCGCAGCTTCGACATGATCGACAATCTTTTGCACGCGGATTTGGCGATCAAGTTGGGTCGGCGCGTCCCAAAGTTCGACATCGATAGTGAAATTTGTCCGCACGTCAAAATCCGTAGCAGTTGATTTTCCGTCCGCGCGCAGTCGGAACCCAATACGATCAAAGGCAGAAAGGTTGCGAACGTCGTCGATGGCTGCAAAAAGCTGATTGTAAGCCGGATTCTTCGCGTCGCCTTGGACACCTTTTTGATATTCGGCGAGCCGTTCGCGGAAAGCCTTTAACTCGGTATCATCGCTGAACAGCACAAGAATGCCGCCGGGCTCCTGAGCAAGCACTTTGAACCCCGCGGTGCGCCAAGTATCCTCCTGGATCGGCGCGCTCAAGCGCACCTTCAGGATAAGCTCAGGATCGATACCTTCGATCTTCGGAAGAGCCTGTTGATCCTTCGTGACCGCATCGATTTGCGCTGTGATGCTGGCGGCATGAGCACCCGCACTTTCGCGGGCTGGCGGAGCCACGGGCGCCGGGACCCTGCGGCGGTCGAGCGTCTTTTCCAGCCGCTCAAGCGGCAGATGGGGAAGCTTCGCCATTTTGGCTGCGCGTCAGAGGCTTCGGTTGGACGTCAAACTCTTGCGACGTGTTTCTTGCCGGAGCGCAGCAGCGAATTCTGTCTCGCTAACGGATTTGCGCTTCTTTAAGACGGCTTTCTTGATTGCATCGATGCAGATC
>Ga0307479_10000391_pt1 | contig 39180 bp, 19 predicted proteins | sample atmos_gasesECM4C_FD_203743 | JGI IMG/M metagenome (GOLD analysis project Ga0307479, IMG submission 203743) | Hardwood forest soil microbial communities from Morgan-Monroe State Forest, Indiana, United States - atmos_gasesECM4C_515 | ecosystem: Environmental > Terrestrial > Soil > Temperate...
CAAACCGGGATTTCAGAATTACATCCAGAAGGACATCGTCCTCACGATCAACCAAGCAGGGCACGCTGATGCCACCTTGAAGGTAGGCTCTACTACCGAAACGGTCACCGTCGAAGGCGAGAATACCCTGATTAACTACGACAACGGCACCGTCCAGGGAGGCATTGATCCGGAAACGGTTAAGGATTTGCCGCTCATCGTGCAAGGCAAGCCGCGCTCCTCGGCGAGTTTCGCCGTGCTGCTACCCGGGGTTTCCACGGGGAGCAGCAATGAGGCCTTCAATGCCCGCATCAACGGCGGCGTACAGTCCGGCGATGAGGCTTTGCTCGACGGCGCAACCATGCAAGAAGGCTTCATGAGTCAGAGCGGCATGGTGGCTATCCAGGGAGATTTCCAGATGTCCCCGGACATGGTTCAGGAAGTGAAGGTTTTGGCCTCCGATTATGACGCGCAGTACGGCTCTTCCACTTCCGGACAAATTACCATGGTGACCAAATCCGGCGGAAACCAGTACCACGGCGCTGCCTTCGAGTACGGTCGCAACAGAGCTTTCAATGCCGCACCATGGAGCGCGAGTTGCTCGACTCCGGGTTGCGACCGCCGGCCAGCCGACAACGAGCACGACTTTGGTGCGAATATCGGCGGTCCCATCAAGATCCCCCACCTTTACCACGGGACATCGAAGCATCACTCTTTCTTCTATTTTGACTGGGAAGCATTTCACCAGGCCGGCGGATCGAACGTTCCCACACTCACCATTCCTTCCGCTCTGGAGCGAGCCGGGAATTTCTCCGATTGGAAAGATAGCAGCGGCAACGTGATTCCCATTTACATGCCAGGCAACGCCAACGCAGCCTGCCAGACTGCGGCCGGAGTTGGACCAGGACAGCGGTTCCCAGGGAATATCATCCCTTCAGTCTGTGAAAGCGGCGTTGCCAAAGCCTATCTTGGGCAGCTCCCGGCACCCACCAATTCGAATCCGACCAACAACTACACCGTTGCCAGGCCCGTGCCGGATACGTTGGTCGCCAACAGCAATGTCTTTATGACCCGCATCGATCACAACTACGGCGACAAAGATCACTTCTACTTCTTCTGGTGGCGCCAGTTCACGGGCTACAATCTCGCGACTGCGCTTCCCCAGATCATTGCCACAGAAAATCCTCCCAGGCCTGAAAATTCTCCTATTTCCCGCTTCAACTGGGAGCATACCTTCAATTCCACCATGACCAACCATGCCACCCTTGGATATTTGAATCGCAATGAGGGCTATGGTTCACCACCGGCCAACCTGGATGCCGCGACGAAAAACACTCTGCCGCAGGTTGCTGGAACCGTAAGCGCCAATGGCCTGCCGCAGTTTACCTTCAACACTTTCAACCAGATCAGCACCAGCTCTGGCCTCCCGGCGGGCAACGTGACCACCCGTCCTACTTGGGTCTTCAACGATATAGTCAGCAAAGTTCGCGGTCGCCACATTTTAACGTTCGGTATGGAATGGCGTTCCGTGCAGGGCAATATCCACCAGCATACGAATGAAGCCGGTAATTTCTTCTTCGATAGCTCCACCACGGCTGTGCCCGGCATTAACAGTGGAAGCCCGGTCGCCGGATTTTTCCTTGGAGCCGTTAGCGGTGGCGACGTGCAGCGCCGCACCGTCAGCGGCTGGTATCCGCGCCAAGTGGTTTGGGCCTTGCACGCCAATGACTCTTGGAAAGTCACCCCCAAATTCACGTTCAATTACGGCCTGCGGTGGGACTACTACTCGCCCTCGCGCGAGAAGAACGACCACTTCTCGTTTTTTGACCCGACTGGCGCGAATTCAGCGGCCAGCGGCCTTCTCGGAAGCCTTGCCTTCGCTGGGTCAGGCTCTGGCTGTCAGCCCGCATGCTACGGTTCAAACTTTCCTGAGAAGCCGTGGCACAAGGGCTTCGCACCCAGGATAAGCGCTGCCTATTCCTGGGATCAGAAGACCGTGATTCGTGCTGGATACGGCATTTTCTTTGCCCAGGCCTTCTATCCCGGCTGGGGCGGAGGTATGTCCCTGGATGGCTTTAATCTGGATCAAACCTTTGCCACCAGCATCGACCCCGCAACGCGTCAGGCGGACGCCCCCTTTTATTTGGATGGCGGCGTTCCAGCACCAGCGCAAAATCCCCCCTTCATCTCCTCCAGCTTTGATAACGGCCACAGCATCCTTTATCGCCCGTTGGATGCCAACCGCCGCCCATATGCGCAGCAATGGAACCTGACCATCGAACGGCAGCTCCCTAAGAACGTCTTCCTCAGCGTGGCCTACGTAGCCAACAAGGGCACGCGCCTAAGCTCAGGCCTCAATCCCATCAATGTGCTCAATCCCTTCGATCCCAAAATCCGGGCTCTCGAGGCTCCACTCAATGCCAATTGTGGCACTGGTACGCCGAACGGATGCCAGCCCGAACTCGCCGCAACCTTCACGGCCGGAGGACCAAATACACTTTGCTTCAACAACGGCGCCAATTGTGTTTCTGCTCCCTACGCCGGGTGGGCCAATGCCAGCGGAACCGTTGCCCCAGGCGGCGGCTGTCCTGCTACTGTCGCTCAAGCCCTTCTTCCGTTTCCGCAGTTCTGCAGCACTCTTGAGGGCTTGAACGAGAACCACGGCAATTCCATGTACAACTCTTTTCAATTGAAGCTCGAAAAGCGTTTCAGCCAGGGCTTCTACATGCTTCTCTCTTACACCAACTCGAAGCTCATCACCGATGCCGCGGACAATACCCAGTCTCTCCAAGGTGAAGGGAATGGTACCCAAGGCGTCATCACGCCGTTCCAGCAGTCACGGAATCGCGCCCTCGCTCCAGACGACGTCCCGCAAGTTTTATCGGCGGCGTTCGTCTATGACTTGCCCTTCGGTAAAGGGAAGCAGTACCTCCACGACAACGGCGGTCTTGATCGCATCGTGGGCGGCTGGCAGGTCAGTCCCATCATTCGCTGGTCGCGGGGTACCCTGATGTGGTTCCGTTCCGGCACTTGCCAGGCGGTGAGCCAATTCAGACAAGGCTGCCTGGTGGGTCTCGTGCCGGGGGCCAATCCCTTTCTGCAAGACCCCAACAGCTTCGATCCCGCTAAGGGCCCGCTCCTCAACTTGGCCGCGTTTGAACCGGAAAGCAACTTCTCGTGGGTGAATCCAAACGCTCCCGCCGGACAGCCTGGAGGGTTCGGATATGTCGGCACAGGTCCACGCATATCTAACCTAAGAGGCCCGAATTACAAGAACGTGGACTTCGCCGTCACCAAAAACACCAAGATCAGCGAAAGGCTCAACTTCCAGTTCCGCGCCGAACTCTATAATGCCTTCAACCTCCACATGTTTATTAACGACGGCAACTTCAACCAGGGTGGAAACTTCGCCTTCAACAACGACATCAGTTCGCCGAGCTTCGGCGCGTGGTCTGGTAACGTTAGCAACCCGCGCAGAGTTCAATTCGGCGCTAGATTCGAGTTCTGACCACCCCTACACCCCGAAGCACAACAGCGCCATCTTCCGGATACGGAAGATGGCGCTGTTTCTTGGAGCAGCAAGGTTCGTATTCCGATGGTGGCGAGGATTCCTGCCTTGTCGAAGATCCCGATTCCGTTGCCTTCTTCAACTGCTGAAACCTGGTGATCTCCGCTTTTGCCTTTTCGGGCTGATGCAGCCGGTAGTAAATGCGTCCGAGTGAAAAGTGCGGCTCGGGGTAAGCCGGGTTTAGAGCCGCCGCTTGATTGAGTTCCGCCGCTGCGGCTTCCAATTCGCCCCGCATCTCCAAAACTCGCCCTAATTGGTAGTGCGCTTGAGGAAGCCGGTCATCGTACGTAAGCGCCTCCCGTAAAGTTTTCTCCGCCTCGGCCCACCGGTTCACCCATATCAGAGACACCGCCAAGTCAACGTGCGGCCACGGCGAAGGTTTGGCTTGCAGGCGATTCAGTTCAACGGCGCGATCGTAGCTCTTGATGGCTGCATCGAACTGCCCCAAATAGTCATAACAGAGTCCGAGAGTGTCATAGCCGCGCGTCATTTTCGGGTCGATTTCGATGACTTTCTGCAGCCGTACAATCGCCGCCGAATAGTTCTTCGCGTCGTAGTCCAGCCGTGCCAGCCAATAGAGATATAGCGCGTTCTGCGGCTGCGCCGCCTCCAATGCCTCGAGCTCTGGCCGCGCCCAGTCGCGGTGATTCAGCTTGATGTAGGCCATCGCCAAACTGAAGCGGCTGCGATCGTCGAGTGGAGTAATAGCTTCCGCCTTTTTCCACGCGATGGCGGAATTCAAGTATTGGCCGTCCAGAAAGAAAATTCCCCCGGCCAGCGTCAGCGCTTTTGCCGCCCGGGGCGATTTGGGCTCCCGTTCGGCTTCTTCCACAAGCATGCTTTCGGCCCGCTTGTAGTCTCGTTGCCCCAGCGCGTTCTCAATCTCGACCCGGCGGCCGGATTCCATCTCCAGGCTTGCCAATTCCTCCGAAAAACTCGTACCCGAGGCGCCTTCCACTGGCAATGTGCGGATTTGCGCGGGCAGCGACGTTGCCATTGCCAACATGAGCGCGGTTGCGCGCATTATGGAGTGCGGCGGTCTTGCCGCTTTTACGGTTGATCGCCTAGAACCATCGATTCTCATGGCAGCAACGCTCACCGAGCCACGGCTCTTAATCTGCTAGGACCCCGGCGCCAAAGAGTATAAAACAACATGTTTCGGCATCCTCCCTTTACGTATAATTTCTTGCATCGCCTTTCGCCGAGGTATTTGAGACCTGCGCCGAATCATGTTGTGTCACCATCTCGTTCCCATTCTCGCTTGCACCCTTCTTTCTTGTTTTAGCGGTAGTGTTTTTGCCAATTCCGCCGGCGGTGACAAACAAACCGATGACCAGCAAACCCGGGATCAACAAATCCTGCGAATCCAGTCCCTCATCGAGGACGGCAATCTCGCAGAAGCCGACCGCCTCCTCGCCGAAAGCGCGAGGCAGTTTCCGGCCGATTCCGGGATCGACAACTTGCAAGGCATTGTTGAGGCTCAAAAAGGAGATTTCCCCGCCGCCGAAGAGAGTTTTCGCTTGGCAATCACGCGCTCGCCGCAGTTCACCAGCGCTTACCTGAATCTGGGCCGCCTCTACCAGGAACACGCGGCGGCGGATCCTCAGGCGCAAAGCAAGGCTTTGGCAGTTTACGGCCAAGTGCTCCGCTATGAGCCCAAAAACGCCGAGGCGAACTACCAAAGCGCAGCCTTACTTCTGGGTATGGGCGAGTATCAGAAATCGCTCGATCACATAGCGCAACTTCCGCCCCAAATCGCAAACGCAGCTCAAACACTCTCCATCATTTGCGCCGACCATGCGGCGCTAGGCAATCGCAATAAAGCAGACGCAGCCGCCGCGCAGCTTGCCGCCAGCCCGGATTTTTCCGAAGCCGACGCCGAACAGTCCTTGCCCGGCCTGACTGCCGGAAAACGCGACGACCTTACCGTTTCCTTGCTGCAAGCTTTGCAACACCGCTCGCCGCTCTCTCCGGAGCTACAGCATGCCTTGGGCTTGGCGTTTGAGCGCACCGGCAGCCTTCCCGAGGCGCGTGCTGCCCTCGAAAAATCAGTCACCAAAGAAACTCTTTCCGTCCCTTTGCTGTTGGAATTAGCTCGCGTCGCTCACAAGCAGAGAGATTACCAGGGCAGCCTCGGTTATCTGGCCCACGCTCGCGACTTGCAGCCCGATAATGCCAGGCTTCACTACGACTTCGGTTTGGTTTGCGTCGATCTGGACCTGGTCGCCGAGGCCCGCAACTCTTTTGAGAAGGCCGTGCAGTTGGAGCCGGACAACCCTGCTTACAATTACGCCATGGGAGCGACCTCCGCCTATCGTCACGATCCCGCAGAAGCCGTCCCTTACTTCGAGAAATATCTCAAACAAAGGCCCGACGATCCCCGCGCGAAATTAGCGCTGGGCGACGCCCTCTTCCGCGCCAAGGACTACGAAGCGGCCATTCCTTGGCTCACTCAGGCCGTTCAAGCTCCGCAAACGGCCGCAACCGCTCACTATTATCTGGGATCGATCGCCCTAGCCGAGCATCGCTCCCAGGACGCCTTCCGCGAATTGAACCTCGCCTTGAATACCAACCCCGACTACGCCGATGCGCTTGCCGAACTTGGCCAATATTACTTAATCCAAAAAAATTACACTGCCGCCGAGAAAAACATTCAGCGTGCCTTGCAAATCGATCCCGGTCATTTCTCCGCGAATTTCTATCTGCTTACCCTCTACACCCGCACCGCCGATTCCCGTCGCGAACAGCAAGCCCAACGCTTCGCAGAACTACAGAAATTACGAGACGAAAAGGTTCAGGAGTACTTGCGCATCGTCGAAGTGCAGCCCTTCGGGAACTAGCCCAACTCACCAAAAAAATCGTTGACTTCCCGTCTCGCTCTTTGGTATAAATTAACTCGTAAGTTACTGCGTCCGAATCATTCCCAATACAACAAAACCTCTTGTAACGTTGATCGGTCGTCGTGTGACTAAACGGTTTAGAATGTGCCACTTCCTGCCAGGCGCTCTAGGTTGTTTAAAATCTGCTTGTTGCCAAAAGCGTACCGGGGGTGGGCGGGGGGCGGAAAATGTGTTTTTGGCGGGCTCGAATCGCAAACGAAGCCACAATGATCCCCGTCCAAGTCCTTCAAATTCAATGGAGGCCCTCCTCGAAGGGTGATCAGGCGAGCTCTCCTGCGAACCTAAGGCACCCTTCTGGGCGGCTTTAAACGCACCGTCAAGGTCTATTATTTCCTTCTCTGTGTCCTCTTTACTCTGAGTCTCGAAGGATGCTGTCCTCTGCTTTCTCTGTGTTTATCTTTCTTTAGTCCGTCTCATTGCGGAAGGCCATTGCTCACCATGTCGACGCGCAGCGTAACCGTCCCAATCTTCTGCCCGTCACTGGTGGCTTCCCAGCTCAAACTCTGCCAGGTGTTCTTGTGCGATTCCGACGGCGTAATGGTCAACTGCACCGGAAAATAATCGTGCGCCTCAACATTGTATGTCTGAACGGCTGGCTTCTCGCTCCATCCGGACGGAAGCACAGCGCGTAAGCTGACTTTTTTCGCCGCATCCGTATCATTGCGGATGATCAGCGGAACCCACAACGTATCCCCCGGCGCGACTTGCGCTTCCGGCGCATACAAGTCCGCAAGATGCTCGATATTGTGCGCCCGCCAAAAAGCTCGATAGAAACTCCACGGCCCGCCCAACTCGATGCTCAGCTGCGCGGACGGCGGCTCGTACCCGCGAGACCGGACATATCCGATCGGGGCTGCGGCGATGCCCTGGAAGACGTCATCGGTTGGCGTTCCCCCGACCAGCGACTTCCCAAAGATGAAACGTACCGGCGCCTCACTGAATTCTTTGAGTTGCGCGTCCGTGAAATCGTTTTGCGTTTTGTAGTCGCCCCAGGCTTCTGCGGCGATTCGCGAGTAGGGAACTTTCTTTGCAGGAGAAATGTCGCTGGTCGGGTATTCCGGACCTTTGCCCTTGAAGAAATCGAAGTGAATGGTGTCCGAGAAATAGTAAATCTTCTTGGGCTGCCAGGGGCGCAGGCCCTCACCGTAGTTACTGATGTTCATCCGATTGCGCGGCGCCGTCACCTGTTCAGGAAACACAACGGGATTCGCGGCAAGGTCGAATGCCTCGGTCGCAAGAACCGCCGCGCCCTGATGATCTTCGTGATTTTCCCCAACGACATAGTCGGGAAGCCACGTCAGAATCACTTCGGGACGCGTGAGTCGCACCAACCGCACGACTTCGTCCAGGGCCTGGCCGTGCCCCCACGACTCCAGTGAGTGCAAGACGTCAGCCCCTGGCGTATCCGACCCATGCAAGAACCATGCGTTCGTGATCCCATAGGTAGCCAGGGAGCGCCGTGCTTCCATCTCGCGAACGTCCGCCAGCACGTTGGATTGCTCCAATCCGACCGCGTTGCCCCCGGAGTTCCCGCGCGTGGTGTAAATCACCGCGAAGCGTTTATGCTGCTGCTCGATCATTTTCGCCACGTAAGCGGCGACCTCGATGTCATCGTCGGGGTGGCCAACCACGATCAGGCCATCCACTTTGTAACGCGCATCAGGTCCAGGATTTCCGGAGGAGTCTTGCTGGGCCCAAACGTTTGGGGCGAAAAACACCACAACAATCCACAAACCGACCAAACTGCGTAGTTTCATCAAGAGTGCACCCTCTCGAATCTATGAAGTTTGAAGCAGCAAAAATGTACACGAAAATCGCCGGCAACCAGCCCGACCGAGCTGCGTGCGATTCAATTCGCCTAAAAGCGGAAATGCAATCCGAATTGCATCTCCCGCATATCTGCGGCTGAGGTAATTTGGCCCGCGCCCGATTGGTCGACGGTGGCATTCGGATTGGCCAGATTCACATGGCTGAAGGCATTGAAGTTTTCCCACTTGAACTCCACCGTTTTGCCTTCCGTGATCGTAAACGTCTTGCCCAGCCCGAGGTCGAACTCCACGAAGCGGGGGCCGCGCAGCGAATTGTGGCTCACCAAACCATTGCGACCGATTCCTACCGGCGCGATGAATGCGGCAGGGTTGAACCACAAATTCGCGCTCGGATTTGCCACACCGGGATTCCCAATCTGATCGGGACGCACGCTGGCGAGATCGGCGAATACGTTTGGCGCGTTGGAGACGGTCACCGTGAAAGGCAGCCCGGATTCCGCCGTAGTTATCCCGGTGAAATTCCAGCCGCCCGCCAAGAGGTCCATGGCCCTGTTGGTATCGCTTCCCCAATGACGCCCTCGTCCGTACGGCAATTCCCAAATGTGGCTGATGGTAAGCGCCTGAGCCCGGTCGTAGTTAGCCGGACCGCGATCTTGCTTCCAATTCAGGTTGTTGGAGAAAGCGCTGCCGGTTTCGGTATCGGCCATGGCCTTGCCCCAGGTATAGCTCACGAGAAAATCCAACCCGTGCGTCACGCGTTTTTGTAGCTTGGCTTGCAAGCCGTTGTAATCAGAATTGTCGCAGTTGCAGATCTGGTATAACCCCTGATCCAATCCGAAGCGATCGAATCTGCGCCGCGCATTAAAATTGTTGCAGGTACCGTCCGTGAGGCAGTTGGGATCCAGCGCCGCTTGGTTCACGTTAGGATTCATGTACAAGTGCCGTCCGACATTCCCGACGTAGGCGATCTCCGCGGTCAGCGAGGAACTGAACCCGTGTTGCACGGCCAGGTTCCAGGAATCGGCCAAAGGAATGCGATAACTGGACGGAGGATCAAAGAAATAGAAAACATTCAGCGTGTTCGGCAGGGGATAGCGCCCGTTGCTGCCAATCGTGGGATTAGGCGGCGAGGGCGGTCCGCCCAACAGGTTAAAGACCGGAGTGTAGTTATTCGCTTGGGGAACCTGCTGGGGAATGGTGATGGGCGGATCGTAATCGGGCGCTTGCCCGAACACTGCGCCAAGACCCGCTGGCGAGAAACTGCGGCCGTAGCCCGCGCGCAGAACGGTGTGCTCCTGAAGCTGGTACGCGATTCCGATTCTCGGCGCAAAGCCCAAATTGTAAGCCTGCACGCCCATGTTCAGCGGCACGCTCCCGACTCCGGCGACAAGAACTTCGCCGGTGTTGGGATCAAAGCTGCCCGCGCCGCCGGGCTTCGCCGCCGTTTGCGGCAAATAATTTTCATACCGCAAGCCGAGGTTTACCGTCAGTTTACGGGTTACCCGCCAAGAATCCTGGCCGTACAGAAACAAGCGCGTTTGGCGCAGCCCGGGATAAAAGCCCAAACCTGTGAAGTACCGAGCAAAACCGCTGGGCTGCGCGAGCAAGAAAGAGGCCAACGCCGCTCCCGTGTTTCCCGCACCCAAGGCGTCAACGTCAGCGCTACCAGTAACACCGTCGGTGAATGTAATTTCGCCGGAGCGGTGAGAATCGCTGGGAACGCGCTGTTGCTGCGCGCGGCGAATGTCCACGCCCCAACTGAAAGTGTGATTCCCGCGCGTCTTAGTCCAGTTGTTAACCCACTGGAAATGGTTTTCAGTTTCCTTCAACGGGCAGTTGCATTGATTGACGCCCAAGGCGTACCCGAAAAGGAAGCCGCCATTGCCGTTGATGTAGAAAGCGGGCATGCCGCTCGTTTCCACCGTTCCCAAATTTAATCCCGGGAATCCGGCATCGCTGGCGGGTGTGGTGCCGACACCGTTTGGCTGCACACGAATGCGATAGCGGTAAAATCCAAAACGAAAATCGGTGATCAGCGTCGGGTTGAACGTGTACGTGGCGCCGAGCGCGATGCTTTGATTACGCGCCAGCGATGTCCCCGCAAAGTTGATTTGGTTCAACGCCGGACCGCCCGCGACGGTGCCGAACGCTCCCGGCGCAAATTTGTCAAAGTCCGCGATCGTATACCGGCCGAAGAAGTGGAGCACGTCCGAGAAGTTATAGTCGACGCGGCCATCCACTTGGTCGCTGTTGAAGCTCTCGCCGCCGGTGCCGAGATAATTGTTGGCGATGGCGCCGCCTCCGATATTCGGCATCGGCAAGAACTTGAGAATGTTCGTCACCGCTGAGGGTATGGATGGCAACACGTTGACCTGTCCGCCGGTGGAGATCGCTTTACGCCCGGTGCCATCTGGATTGCCTGTGGTGGGGTCAAAGACCATTCCCGCCTGGGCCGGAACAGTGGTTCCTTGCGTAGTCGTCACAAGAAATGGGTTGGAGCACGGCGTGGCGGACGAAGTGCCATCAGCGCAAATGAAGTTACCGAGCAGGCCTCTCAAATCTCCACTACGTTCCGCTTGGGTGGGAACAGAGGTGATCACCGACTCCGAACGCCGTCGCCGAAGTCCTTGATAGTCCGTGAAGAAGAACAGCTTGTTTTTCAAGATGGGTCCGCCAAAGGAACCGCCAAACTGGTTCCAGCGCAGCGGCAAATCTTTTTGAGCGGCCCAGTTCGCGGCATTGAAAAAGTCGTTGCGCAGATACTCGAACGCCGATCCGTGATAACTGTTGGTGCCCGACTTTGTGGTCGCCTGCAGCAGCGCGCCTGCAACCGATCCGAACGACGCGTCGTAATTGCTCGTGGTGACCTTGAATTCTTCCAAGGAATCGATGTTCGGATTGATCACCGCAATGCCCAGGATGGCGCTGTTATTCTCCGTGCCGTCCAGAAGAAAACCATTGGAGGTGAACTGTTGCCCGTTGACGTCAATCTGGTAACCGCCCTGCGGATTCTCCGAGGAGGCGTGCTGCCAGTCATTGAGCTGCGTGCCCGGCGTTACCAGCAGCAACTGTGTCAAGTTGCGATTGAGAATCGGAAGGTCACTGACTTCTCCGGTGCTCAGCGTAGTGCTGACCTCCGCGCGATCCACTTTGAGTAGCGGCGTTTCCGCCGAGACCTCTACCTTCGTGGATGTTTGCTGCAGCCCAAGCTGCGCGTCCACTCGAGTGGAAGCGTCAATCTGCACCTCCGCAGTAGCCTCGAACGGGCCAAAGCCGGGCGCCGTGATTTTAACCTTGTAGTGACCGGCCAAAAGGTGGGTCTGCTCGTAATTTCCGCTTACGTTCGTTGAGGTCTGGTAGACAATCCCGCGATCGATATCGGTGACCACTACCGTGGCGTTCGATATCAGCGCACCGCTGGGATCGCTCACCGAGCCGATGATGTTCCCATAGACGGCCTGGGCCATCGAGGTGCGGCACGACAGAAGCAATAGGCATGCCAGTGCCAGCAGCTTAGGGAATCGAATCGTTGCCATGTGACCCTCCTGGTACAGTGCGGCGATGCGCCGTTTTCTGAGAAAAATCGAAATCCGTCTCTCGAAGAGACACGTAATCAGCTGCGTTCCAGAAAAGAGAAGAGCCCGGAATGAACCGATAAAGCTCAACAACAAGAGCAATGCGGTAGACGGGGTGGCGCGTAAACGAACGCGACAGAAGCTGAGTGGGCCACTTGAGCACCCATGATAATTAGACGACCACACCCCGATAGCGTCCGTTTTGACTCAATTGTGCGTCGAGAGTGGCTGCATCTTCTCAAGCAGGTCGGAATAGTGTCAAGAAAAACTTCTGAATCGCGCTAATCAACCGTTTGAATTAGTCGGGGTGCGGCGCAGGCCAATCAGTTAAAATGCGCAGTTCGGTGTTTGGCAATTCCGGGGAAGGCTCTTCCATGAGCATGAATCGCTCGCGCCGTACTTTCTTGAAAAATTCGGCGATCACTGGGGCGGCTTACGTCATCGGTTCGCCGTCGTTCGCGGCTCCGCCGCAACGTTCGGTTGTCGTAGTCGGCGCTGGCGCCTTCGGCGGATGGACCGCGTTGCACCTGTTGCGAAAGGGCGCGAAGGTACAGCTCGTCGATGCCTGGGGCCCGGGAAACTCTCGCGCAAGCTCCGGAGGCGAGACCCGCATTATCCGCGCCACCTATGGGCCTTCGCGTATTTATACCCAAATGGCGGCGCGCGCTTTGCAGATCTGGCAGGAGAATGAGCAGCGCTGGGGTTTGAAACTCTTCTTCCGAGCCGGCGTGCTGTGGATGGCCGGCAAGGACGATTCCTACGAACGTGCCTCCCTGCCGCTACTCAGCGAGGCTGGCGTTCGCTTTGAAAAGCTCTCCCCCAGTGATTGCGCGAAACGCTGGCCGCAAATCAAATGCGAGGGCATCTCCTGGGCCATTTACGAGCCCGATTCCGGCTACCTGGCCGCGCGCCGCGGATGTGAGGCCGTTCTGAGTGCGTTCGTCAAAGAGGGGGGCGAGTACCGGCAGGCGCAAGCGACTCCAGGTCAAATTACCGCTAAGCGTATGGACGGAATCGTGGTAACGCCGGGAGAAACGCTGCGGGCTGACGCGTACGTCTTTGCGTGCGGCCCGTGGCTCGGGAAGATTTTCCCGTTCATGGCCAGCATGATCACTCCCACGCGCCAGGAGGTGTTCTTCTTCGGAACCGCTGCGGGAGATTTGCGCTTCACGGATGCGCAGTTGCCGGTGTGGATCGATTTTGGCACGCGCTTCTACGGCATTCCCGGAAACCATTGGCGCGGCTTCAAAGTGGCCGATGACGCGCGCGGTCCGGTCATCGATCCCACCACCTTGGAGCGCCAAATCTCTGCAGAAGGCTTGGCGGCCGCGCGTAAGTTTCTTTCGCTGCGTTTCCCTGGGCTGGCGGGTGCGCCGCTGTTGGAAAGCAGAGTATGTCAGTACGAAAATTCTACCGATCAAGATTTCATTGTGGACCACCATCCCGAAGCGGAGAATATTTGGATCGTCGGCGGCGGGTCGGGTCACGGGTATAAACACGGACCAGCGATGGGCGAACTGGTCAGCGAGGCCGTGTTGGGACTAAAGGAGCCGCCCAAAGAATTGCTTCTCGACCGGCTACTGCATCGCTCGAGCAACGTGACAAAAGCGAAGAGCCTCCAAGCTAAATGAATCCGCCATCCCGCATCTCCGGTGCCGCGTTCAGAGTCATTTTTGTTTCTGCCATCGCAATCACGGTAATGCTGGCGCGCAAGGACAGCTCCGCACAGGACTCGGCGCCGCAGACGCAAACGCAGCAGAGCGGAACCAGTACGGGCGGTGCGCACGCTCCAGTCAAGGACGCGTTGTCGCGTCCGATTACCGCGGGCGGATTTGTGGATGGAGCGCCGGTAGTGTTCGTCGACGCCACTCATGCGGCGGGGCTGGACCGTTTTCAACATCGTTCCGGCGGGCCGGAGAAGCAGACCATTCTCGAGACGCCGGGCTCCGGCGTGGCCCTGCTGGATTACGACAATGACGGCTGGCTGGATATTTATCTGCTGAACGGGTCGACCTTTGCGGCGCTAAAAGGGAAGGAGCCTGCGCCGAAGGCGATGCTGCTGCACAACAATCGCGACGGCACCTTCACGGACGTGACAGAGAAGGCTGGAGTGGCCAACGAGCGCTGGGGATTCGGCGTGGCCGTGGGCGACTACGATAACGATGGGTGGCCGGACATTTACATTTCTAACTTTGGCAAAAATCGCCTCTATCACAACAATCACGACGGAACATTCACCGATGTCGCGGAGAAGGCCGGTGTGACTTTGGGGGGCTGGTCCACAGGGCCCACCTGGGGCGACTACGATCATGACGGCCGCTTGGACCTATTCGTTCCCGGCTACGTGAAATTTGATCCCGACCATCCACCATTGTCTGGCAAGGGCGGATTGCCGGCGGGCTACTGCCAGTTTCGCGGCGTGGAAGTGATGTGCGGTCCCCGCGGCTTGACAGGCGAACCTGATCACTTGTTTCACAACAATGGCGACGGCACCTTCACGGACGTCAGCGTAAAAGCCGGAGTCTCCGATGCGCGAGGATATTACGGATTCGCGTCCTTATTTGTCGACGTGGACGACGACGGCTGGGTGGATCTGGCGGTCGCCAACGATTCTGTCCCCAAGTATTTGTACCGCAACAAACATGACGGCACGTTTGAGGACATCAGCTATATCTCGGGTTTCGCGTTGAACGATGACGGAAGGGAACAGGCGTCCATGGGCATTGCCGTCGGCGACTATAACCGCGACGGCAAAGTCGATTTCTACATCACCAATTTTTCCGACGACTACAACACGCTTTACCGCAATGATGGCGACGCGGCGTTCTCCGATGTCAGCGTCCGGGCGGGAATCGCCACGCTTACCATTCCATTTTTGGGCTGGGGCACCGGTTTTCTCGACTATGACAATGACGGCCTGCTCGATCTTTTTGTGGCCAATGGGCATGTATATCCCGGCGTTGACAAACAGGATTGGGGGACGACTTGGGCGCAGCGCCCCTTGCTGCTGCGTAACCTGGATGGCGTGAAGTTTCAGGAGGTGCCCCCGGCCACGGGCAGCGGCTTGGCGGTGGTTGCTCCGGCGCGCGGAGCAGCGCTCGGCGACTTGTTTAACGACGGGCACATCGATGTGGTTGTGAACAATGTGGATTCGGCCCCGACGCTCCTGCGCAACGTGGTCAGCAACGGGAATCATTGGCTGACGCTGAAACTCGTTGGCGGCCCGAAGAGTCCGCGCGACGCCATCGGCGCAAAGGTTTTTGTGACCGCCGGAGGAATCCGCCAACGCGGCGACGTCTTCAGCGGTGGAAGCTACGGTTCGAGTTCAGATCAGCGGCTGCATTTTGGGCTCGGTGCCGCCACGAAGATCGAAAAAATTGAGATTCGCTGGCCTAGTGGAGCGAAGGAAGAGGTTGCCGTGCCAGGCGTCGACCGCATCGTTACCGTAGTTGAAGGCAAAGGGGTGGCGCGCCCGTAGGGACGATGATGCAACGCGACGATCGGGAATGATTCGGTCGCTTAGGGGACGTGGACCAGCAGTCACCAGCGAAAAGTGGCAACCGCACCGGGACCCAGTTTGTACCAAGCGTATTTCTTCTTCCAGGCGATGTTGAATGCCATCGCGTCGTTGCTGCCATTCAAAACAAGCAACACAATCGAGCCGTCGGGGTTGCGGAAGGCTACGTCTTCCAGGCTGCCTTGCTCGAAGGAGTTGGAGTCGATGCGCTCCGCGCCTGCCATCACAAATTTGCTGGCGTGCCCCAGAGCGGTGAAATCGACCGTGGGCACAATCTGCGCGGGCGAGGACGAATGATTGATGGTAATTACGCCTCCACATGTACTGCAACCGCCCAAATGAGGGTTGTGGTTTTGATCCAGAGCGAGATTCCACAGGATGACGCTTTTGGCCCAATTACGGGTTGCGCCAATCACGAGCCGAACCGGCTGCTCGAGCGGACGGCCCTTTTGCCAGTCGCCCCCAGAACACTCCGTGAGCCAGATGTCTTTGTTTGGGAAACGATTGTGCAGCTCGGTTTGCGCGGTGACGCTGCCGCCATAGCAATGAATCGCGATTCCCGCGGCGAAGGTGGCGGCTTGCGGATCGCTCAGGACAGTGATGGGGTAATCGATCAAGTCCCAATTGTGGTCGAAGACCATGACTTTCTGTTTGAGGCCGGCGTCGCGGAGGGCCGGGCCGAGATGGTCGCGCACGAAGGCGATTTGCTCCTGCGCCATCATGTCCATGCCGGGATAATCGTGTGGGAGATGGAGCGGTTCGTTTTGCGGAGTGATTCCATAGATGGGCACGCCAGCCGCTTCGTAAGCTTTGATGTAGCGAACGAAATAGTTGGCCAGCGGCGGATAAGAGGAGGGCAAGAGCCCGCCGTAGACCATCGAGCCTGAGGTCTTCATCCAGCCGGGAGGGCTCCAGGGCGTGGCGATGATTTTGAGTTTTGGATTGAGCGCCAGAGCTTCCCGCAAGAGCGGGATGATGTACTGGCGGTCGCGGTCGATGGAAAAGTGCGCGAGGCTCGGGTCACTCTGGCCCGCGGGCATGTCGTCGTAGGAGTAGTCTTCGAGAGCGGCGAAATCGCTGGAGCCCATGGGCTGGCGCAACATGCTGAGGCCGATGCCCTTGTCGCGGCTGAAGAGCATTTCGAGCGCCTCTGTGCGCTGCGCGTCGGTGAGTTTGTGCGAGATCAACCACGCCGAAGAATCGGTGAGCGAGGCTCCGAAACCGTCGATTTGCTGGTAGCGCTGCGCGTCGTCAACGGTGATGGTCAGCAGCGGCTTGCGTTCAGAGCCAAATTGCAGGGGAGCTTTTCCCTGTAGCGATTCATGCAGGTCGTCGGAAGATTCAACCACGGCGATGCGACTGGAATCCTTCACTTCAGGATTTTGTCCAGCTCGTGTGGTCAAAGCGAACGCCGCACACCCGCACATCCCCAAAATCTGAACCCTACGAACTGAGAGCACTCTAATCCTCCGGCCTGCCGCGGTCTGCTGAAAATTGTTTTACGGATTCTTGCGAGCGGAAGGTGGACCGCCCAGGCCCTGCGCCTCACGCTTCTTTTCGAGAGACTGACGTTGCCGCTCGGTTTCTTCATCTTTCAGTCTCTGAAAGGTAGCCAGCGCCTGCTGCGCCTCCGGAATGCGATGCATGCGGCGGTAGACGATGCCGAGTTGATACCAAGCCTGTTGGATGATCTCTCGATTCGCATCGGGCGCAGAGATTTCCCGTTTGAAGGAATCCACCGCGGCCGCGTCGTTCCCAAGCTCCATCTCCGCGCGGCCGAGATAATACGCAGTATCCTTCAGCGCCGGATTTAGGCGAAGCGCTCGTTCGATCAGCTCTTTGCTTTTTGCGCCTTGGCCGCGCTCGCCTTCGAGAGTCCCCAACTTGTAGCTGGCGAGCACGTCGTTCGGGTCAAGCTCCAATTCCTTTTGAAGCGCCACTTCCGCTTCTTCGGGCTTGCCCGCTTTTATGTATTCCGTTCCCAACTCTTCGTGCAAGCCGGGCTGCCTAGGAGCCAGTTCGATGGCGGCCAGATACTCCGCAATGGCGTCGTCGTGTTTATCGGCCTCAGCATTCGCCTGCGCGATTACCTGGTGGACGCGCCAGGACTTGGGGTCGGTCTGAAACATCTTTTCGTAGCTGTGTTTGGATACGAGCAGGTGCGCTCTTCCTCGATTATAAAGAATGTCGACATCATTAGGCGCGAGTTTAGCGGCTTTATCGAGCGCAGCGACTGCTTCTTCGGGATTCTCAGCGGCGAGTTGAGCTATGCCTAGCCACGCCCAGGCATTGGCATCAGTTGAATTCCGTTTGATTTCAAGCTTGAGAGACGCAATAGCGGGCTGGTATTGGTTCAGCCGATAGCGAGCGATACCGAGGAAAAGATTCGCTCCGGGAAGCCTTGGATCCAGCGCCAGCGCTTTCTTTAAGCTCGAAACTGCTTCTTCAAATCTTCCTTGCTCTTCGCGGACCAGGCCGAGGTTAAAGTGCGCACCCGCAAATGTTGGGGCTAACTGCGTGAGAGCGTCGAACCGCGCCCCGGCTTCGTCTAGGCGGCCTTCACGCAGTGCGGCCGTGGCTTCGCGAAATGCTCGGTTCGCGTCTGCTGTGTCTTGGGCTAAAGCCGAATATGACGAAGCACACAGAAAGTAAACGATTAGTGCGCCGATGTGAATCGTGAGAAACCTGCAGTTGGCGGAGATTCTGGGCCCTCTTGGATTCTTGCTCGCGCGTATAGATGAGTTTCCCGGTTTGGGCATACCTGAATTCTATACCGCGTCTTGAGCGCAAGAAAACACGCCAAGACGGCTGTCATTTTCCCAGCCGTCATCGGCAGAGATCGTAAGTTGTCCAAGTCACGATCAGAATTCGTATCGCAGTGTAAGCTGCAATGTTCTTTGGGGGTTAATGGTGCCACCGCTGGCGCCGAATGTGCCGTCCGTGATCCCGGTGTCGGGCCTTGTGAACGTGTGGCGGTTGAAAGCGTTGGGGAGTTCCACCTTCAGAATCAGCATGTGGGATTCAAAGATAGAAGTACGCTTGATCAGCGAAAAATCTTCATTGAAATAATGTTGACTTCGGACCGCCCCGGTTATCCGGGACAAGTTTCCAAACAAGAATGGGCCAGGCTGGCCATTTTTGGGCGCAAAGTTTTGATCGAAAAAGGCACCACAATTGAAATATGTGTTGGAACTCAAGGGTATGAAGAATCCCGGGCGGCTGGGGTCCGGCGTGCATCCGCTGTTGGTGTTCGTTAGAGCAGCGCCGACGCTGAAGGACGATGCGTTCGGGCTCAAAAGTGGCTGGCCGGCGACGCGGTCGTAACGGATGCAGCCGTCGTAGCCTGATATGAGTCCACCCTGGCAGCCAAAAATTGTGGGCTGACCGCTCTGATAGCGTTGCACGCCACCAACTTGCCATCCGCCCACTACTTTATCGACGACACCCCCTCCGGAGAGCAGCTTCTTCCCCTTGCCGAAAGGCAATTCGTAAATATAGCTAAGCACAAGGATATGAGGAACGTCCTGGATGCTTAGGCTCTTTTCCTGGTGGAGGTTGAACGAGTTTTGAATCCCGCTGGAGAAGGAAGCGAAAACCGGCATCGCGCTGTCGGCATCGGTCAGAGTCTTGGAATACGTATACGATGCTAGCAAGTTCAGCCCGTTGTGGAAACGGCGCTCAACTTTCGTCAAAAGTGCGTTGTATGTCGATTGGCCCGAGTTTTCCAAGCAGCAGTCTGTGTTGATGAACTGATATTGCGGAAAAGGACGCAAGGCTTGCCCGATGGTGCCCGGGCCGTAGAGAGTTGTGAACTGAGGGAATGGCGCGCTTATTCCCAGTGCGGTTGCTGTGGGGCTGTTGATCGGCTGATTCAACTGGGCGCCCAGAGAGAAAAAACTGGGATTGATGTTGTTAATTTCAGCGACGGAAGAGCGCAGGCGTGTGGCATGCGTGCCAACATAGCCAACGCTGAGGATCAAGTCCGGAGCGAGTTGGCGTTCCGCCTCAAGACTCCAGTTCTGGACCATGCCGGGGCGGTTGTAGCCTGGCGCGACGTAGGTTATTCCGCCGAAGCTACCTCCGCTCTGCCCATTCAGTTGCGCTGGATCACGATTCGGCGGCGGCGTAGTCGCCGGGATCCCGGAGCTGAGGAAGAACGCTGGTGTATAGCTGTCCGAGAACTTGAAATCTTGCGAAGCCTTGTCGCCGTCTATCAGGGACTGGCCAAAATCTCCGTAGGTCAGGCCTGCGTAGAAGATTCCATAGCCGCCGCGCAGAACCGTTTTGCCCAGGTACCTAAAGAGGTGGTCGGGTGCATACGCAAATCCGATTCGGGGCGCGAAGTCTTTGTAGTAAGTGCTTGTCCCAGTCGATCCAAAGGCCAGAGCACCAGACACTCCAGTGGCACCCGCGTTTGGGGCGGCGGGGTTGAACACGGACTCGAAATTGTGCGATTCGTGCCGTGGAGTTTCGACGTCGTATCGCAGTCCAAGATTTAACATTAAATTCTTGCGTACTTTGAAGTCATCCTGCACGTACCCAGCGTAGTAGTTCTGAACGAAACGCGGCTGCACGGCTATGACGGCGAACGAAACCTCCTGCGGGGCTCCGATCAGGAAACTGGCAAAGGGATCTCCGGTCAGATTGCCCTGTCCCGGAGTGAACGCCGTCTGGCCTTGGTTGAAGGAAATATTCGGCGACTCATGCGAGCGGTCGCTCAGGGAGTACTGAAATGAGCGCCAATCGAAGCCCACGCGGATGGAGTGGCGCCCATGTGTCCAGGAAACGCTGTCCGATACAATCAGGCTGCTCACATAGTTAGCGTCGAATTGATTGCTGCTGAAACCCGAATAGCCGACGTTGCCGACGTTGCCACCGTTGAATTGGATGGGCGGGAATACAACACCATGGATGCCGGTAAGACCGATCTTGGCGGGCCAGTCTGTGCCATTCACACCCGTGTTGATGTTGTTGTTGTAGATGCGGTTCAGGCCTACGTTCAAGTGGTTCAAGAGCGTGGGCGTTGCGAAATAGTCCCAGCCAACCCGGTAGTAGTCACTGATAAAAGGATGCTCGAAGGAGCCGTCCAGTGGGGGAGGAAGGGAGGGGGTGCCATTGAGCGATTGCTGATCGCGCCGGCTCACGGAGAAGAAGAGCTTGCTCTTGTCGCTGAGACTTTGATCGAGACGGCCAGTAATCGCAGTGTCGAGAATCGGATTGGTCGTGCTCAGCGCGAAATTGGGGGAAGGAGTGCCCAGATTTGGCGCGGGAATAAGAGCGATTACGTTTTGTGCGATGGTGCTGATATTCGGAATTTTATTGCCTGGGTACGCCGTGCGGCAAGTCTGCCCGCCGACGGTGCGAGTGGTCGTGGGATCGAAAATCTGGCCTTGCCGAACAACGCTGCCGTCGCAGGGGTTGACTAGGGCAGCACCGTTGACCACGATCGGGCCACCAAGTTGGGACGAAAAGTCCCCCGACCGCTGCGCGGCAGTAGGAACCGTTGCTGTACCTGTTGAACCTTGACTCTGCCGGAACTGTTCAAAAGAAAAGAAGAAGAACGTTTTGTCATGACCCTTGTAGAGTTTAGGAATCCACACGGGTCCACCAAACGAACCTCCGTAGTCGTTCTTTTTGTCCACGGGACGCTGATTTGCAGCGACGCATCCGGCAGTTGTACATTGCGCCAAATGGAAGTTGTTGAACCACGTATTCGCGTCCAAGTCTTCGTTGCGGAAGATGTCGAAGGCTGTGCCGTGATAGGCGTTGGTGCCGGATTTTGTAGAAAAGCTCTCCACACCGCCAGATGTGCGGCCAAACTCAGCTGGAACGGTTGAAGTGGTCACCTTGAATTCCTGTAAAGCCTCGACTGAGGGTGCGGTTTGGTCAAACGCGGAGCCGCTGTCCATCCGAGCGGTGCTGCTGCCGTCCAAAAGGACTTCGTTTCCGAAATTCTGACCGCCGGCAAGCTTCGCTTGAAAAATGCCGTGTGGATCGTCATTGCTGCCCGGTCCGGTGGTGCCCGGGGTCAGGAAAACGAAGGTTTCCGGCGAGCGCAAATGGCTCTGTCCCGTGGAATCCACTGCCAAGGGCAGGTCTAGGATCTGTCTGCTGCTAACGACGGTGCCGATGTCCGAGGTTTCTGTTTGCAGTGTTGGCAGGTCGGCGTTGACCGTCAGGGTCTCCGAAACAGTGCCCGGCTGCAGGGTGATGTCGAGTGAGGAGGTTGTGTTGATCTGAATTACGAACCCTTCTTGGTTGGAGGTCTTGAAGCCGTTGGCGGCGACGGCGATGTTGTACCTTCCGAGCTGCATGTCAGAAATTCGATAGGCTCCCGTGTCAGTCGACGTGGTCTTGTAGACCGCGCCCGTGTCGACTCCCGTCGCCGTGATTGTAGCGCCTTGGACGGTGGCACCGGACGAGTCAAGAATTGTGCCGGCAATCCCGCCGCGGTTGGATTGAGCGGCAGCGTGGCTGGCAAAGAATAAGGCAAGGAATCCAAACAAAAGACGACGCAATACAACACGACTCGAGCGCACTTTCTCCTCCTAACAGTTGGAACCAAGCAACCCCATAGCAAAAAACAGCACCGGCGTGCCACACCCTCGGCGCGCATCAGGGTGACACGAACCTATCGTGCCCTGTTTGGGAGGACCTTCGACAGCAGGTGATTGCTGAGCCCCTCGACTAGGCGCGGAAGACCCGCAAATCGATTTTCCTGCGTACCCCACCCACCCCACATTTGCTCGCAATTTGGCAACATTCAACATGTTGCTGTCAAGCACAAATTTGTTAAATCGGTCTGTGAAGATTGTCTCTGACGATCATGGACGCAAGAAGAAAGCTCGTGTGCACGCCGCCGGCCAGCGGACATCGGATCAGCGCGGCCAATCCAACGATTGGCCGCTACAATGAGCGGTCATTCAAATTGGGCATGTGTGGGAGTCTCATGCGTGAACCGCTACAAGTTTTGCTGGTAGGCGTGTTTGGGTTGGCGCTGGCCTCGCCCTTGCTGGCGCAGACTCAAGAACGCCTACAAACGGCCGACGCGACGATCGTGCTTCAGCCTGGGGCCAGTGCTCCGCGCCTGACCCGACTTTCCGTGCCCGGCCAAGCGCCCTGGAACAATCGCGCGGCACAAACTTTGCCACATTACGCAGAAGCGGACGGGCATCGCGAGTCTCTTGCCTGGAAGTTAGTCCCTCAAGCGACGTACAAAGACCGGGACCGCATAGCATTCGTCTATGAAACCAATTCACCGCATTTGAAGCTGACTTGGGAATGGCAGGCCAGGGCGGCTTACGGTCCCGTCGAACACCAGATTCGCATCGAAAATCTTAGCGGCAAGGAAATCTGGCTTCCGTTTCAAGACACCTTTCAGTTTGATTTTTCCGTCGGCACGAGCGCTAATCTGAAACACTTCTTTGTCGAAAAGGGTGCTGACACGCCTTCGGCGGTTGGCACTCATGATGTTGCGCTCACCGAAGGGTATGCGTGGCAGGGAACTTCGAGCACCTACGCTCATCCTGCCAAGGGCGAAGCGCGCGAAATCATTCCCTGGCTTCTGGTCCAACGGATGAATTCGTCGCGAGACGGCTGGTACGTGGGAATCGAATTCAGCGGAAGGACCAAACTGACGCTCGCTCGAAAAGACGACTCCCTCAAGGGCGGAGCCGGACTCAATGCGCTGCCGGGGCCGTTTCGCACCAGGCTGCGCTCGGGCGAGTCGTTCGAGGCCCCCAAAATTTTCCTTGGCGGTTTTCGCGGCGGGCCGGACGGCGCCGGCAACATTTTGCGGCGCTGGGTGCGTGAGGTGCTTATGAATCCCGTGACGTGGGCGAATACCGACTATCCTTACCTCGCCAATAACAGTTGGGGCAGCGGAATGGCGATCGATGAAGCGCTGGCGCATCGCATGATTCACGATTCGGCTGATTTGGGTTTTGAGATGTTTCACATGGACGCCGGATGGTTTCGTGGTGTCGGCGATTGGTATCCCGACCCGCGGAAATTTCCGCATGGCCTTGCGGCGGTTGCCGATGATGCCCATCGTCATGGACTGAAATTTGGTCTGTGGGTGGATTGGACGCAGGCCGCTCTGGATACCGAACCAGGCGCATTGAATGTTCACGACCGGAAAGTGCGTGACTGGCTCGTCTCCGATGTGCCAGACGACTGGAAACCCGAACCGTTCAAAGGTCAAACTATTGACATCGGAGTTCCCGAAGCGAAAGCCTGGGCCAGCAGCGAAGTCAACCGCATCGTGACCGACTATCATCTCGACATGCTCGAGCACGATGGGTATCTCGTCGCGCAGGGATGTGACCGCTCCGATCATCCTCACGAGCCGCCCGATCCCGCCAACACCACGATTCAAAAGGAGTGGGGATCGTACTTCGTGCTCGGTCCGAACTCCACGGACGTCAGCTATCACGCCGTGCGCGCCTATTACGACATCTACTCCAATTTGCGCAAAAACCATCCCGGCCTCCTCTTCGAGATTTGTAACGATGGTGGCCGCATGATGGACTTTGGCAGCGCGTCGCACGGGGACTACTTTTCGATCACCGATACATACGATCCGCTATCGAATCGCCGGGCTTTTTATGACACGAGCTTCGTGCTGCCGACTGCGATGCTCGAAACCTACGTAGAGAAGTGGCCGACTCCTGCGATCGACAATTTTCGGTACATGCTGCGAAGCGGAATGATGGGCTGGCTGACAATCATGCTCGACACCACGGCATGGACCGCGGAACAACACGCCGTGGCCAAAGAGGAATTTCAGATTTACAAAACGAGATTGCGGCCGCTCATCCGAGAAGCAATGTTGTTCCACATCTCGGCGCGTCCGGACGGTGTGCGATGGGATGGAATGGAGTACTACGATCCCAAGACGGGAAAGGGAGTCGTATATGCGTTCCGTGGCTCGACCGAGGCGGAGTCCTCCCACACGTTTACGTTGCAAGGTTTGAGTCCTTCCAGCATGTACCGTGTGCAATTTCATGATGGCAGCTCGCCCGACCGCAGCATGAGCGGCTCAGAACTAATGCGGCAGGGACTCACTGTTTCTCTTGCCAAGCCGAACAGTTCAGATTTGATATTCTTCGATCGAATTGGGGATATGAACTGAAAATTGTCTGGACAAAGCTGATTACACAGCGATAAGAAGGTGAGCATGAGTTTGGCGCGGAAGGTTTCACGCAGAACATTTGTGCAATCGACGTCGCTCACCGCTGCGGGGCTGGTGAGTTCGCGTTTCGGCTTTTCAACGCGGGTCGAGACTCCTGCTGGTCGGTCGCCGCTTAAGGAATTTGGTTATGGCGACGTGACCATTGCCAGCGACCTACACGAAAAACAACAGCAGGAAAGCCATGCGGTCTTGATGGAATTAAGTGAGGACAGCCTCCTCAAACCAATTCGCCAAATGATCGGGCAGCCGGCGCCAGGCGTGGATTTGGGTGGCTGGTATCACTATGATCCCGACTACGACCAAGACCCCAATAGAGTGACGGGGGGGTTCGCTCCTGCTTGCACTTTTGGTCAGTGGGTCTCCGCGCTCGCTCGCAACTACGCCATCACCGGTGATCCGCCCACTCGAGAAAAGGTGCTGCGATTGAACCGCCTTTACGCGCAGACGATCTCCGGCGATTTTTACGAGAACAACCGCTTTCCCGCGTATTGCTACGACAAGCTGGTATGCGGCCTGATCGATTCGCATCTGTTTGCCCGCGATCCTGACGCCTTCGCCATTCTCCGGCACACCACCGATACGGCGCTGCCTCATTTACCGGGGAAGGCCATCGAACACGGGCGCCGCTGGCGCAAGAATCCCGCCGACGGCTACACCTGGGACGAGTCCTACACCATTTCAGAGAATTTGTTTTTGGCGTATCAACGCGGCGCCGGCGACCGCTATCGAGCTCTCGGAGCACAGTATCTCGATGATGAGTATTACGACCCGTTAGCGGAGGGCCGCAATGTGCTTGCCGGCAGGCACGCCTATAGTTATGTGAATTCGTTGTGCTCCGCGATGCAAGCGTATTTGACGCTGGGCAGCGCGAAACACCTGCGAGCGGCCAGCAATGCGTTCGACATGCTAACGGCGCAGAGCTTCGCAACCGGCGGCTGGGGACCGAACGAAACTCTGCGCGGGCCAAATAGCGGAGACCTTGCCGCCAGTCTTACCGACACGCACAGCAGCTTTGAGACGCCCTGCGGTTCGTATGCTCATTTCAAATTGACGCGCTATTTGCTGCGCGTCACGCGCGACGCGCGATATGGCGACAGCATGGAGCGCGTGATGTACAACACGATTCTGGGCGCGAAGCCGCTGTTGGCCGACGGCAGTACCTTCTATTATGCCGATTACAATTTTCATGGAAGCAAGTTCTATAAAAAGGATCACTGGCCGTGTTGCTCCGGCACCTTCCCGCAAGTGGCTGCCGACTATCGCATCAACACCTATTTTTCTGACGATGACGGCCTATATGTGAACTTGTACATCCCTTCGACCTTGCGGGCCAAAGTGCACGGCGCCCCAGTGTCGCTTACGCAAAGCGGGGAGTATCCCTTCAACAGAGCCCTAAAGCTTGACGTTAAGGTCTCCGATGCGACGGAGTTTGCGATTCACCTGAGGATTCCCGCCTGGGCGGAAGGCGCTTCGGTTTCTGTCAACGGTAAGCGCGTGGAGTCTGTCGTTGCGGGCAAATTCCTAACCATACGTCGTACGTGGAAGAGTGGCGACCGCATCGACATGGAACTTCCCATGAAATTGCGGCTCGAGGCCATCGACACGCAACATCCGCAAACGGTCGCTTTGCTGTGCGGGCCGCTGGTCTTGTTTGCGATCGCGGATGCGCCGCCGTCGGTGACGGCTCGCCAATTGTTATCGGCGAAAAAGACTGGCGCGCGCGAATGGAAAATCGAAACTGCCGGCGGGTCGACCAGCATGCTGCCCTTTACGGTCATTGCGGATCAGCCGTACTCGACGTATTTGACCGTCACATAAGAAAGCGCACATTTCCTGAACGCGTTTGGTTGACCGGAAGACACACGGAGGATCGCAGGAACTTGCTCTATGAAAAAACCAATCCTTTTTGCAATGTCGGCATCGGTTTCATTGCTGTCACTCGGGTGGTCTAGCCAGGCTTCGAGTACCGCGGCTGCAGCGGAAGCGTTTCTCGGACGATGGGATCTGACGCTGAAAGCGCCCGATCGCGAATATCCTTCGTGGCTGGAATTACGCGAAGAAAATGGCCAATTGAAGGCCGAGATGGTCGGGCGGTGGGGAAACGCGCGGCCTCTGCCCAAGGTGGCGATTTCCCACGGCCAGCTGATGTTTGTCTCACCAAAGGAAGAAGAGGACCGGCGCGACGATATGGTCTTCGAGGGAAAGCTTGTCGGTGCGGCTTTATTGGGAACGACGACTGGGCCGAACGGGGATAAGTGGGAATGGACCGGCGAACGGGCACCGGCCTTGAAGCGGTCGAAGCCTCCGCAATGGGGAAGCGTAATCCCCCTATTCAACGGCAAGGATCTGACCGGGTGGCACATGGACAAAGCAAATTCGTCCACGGTGTGGACTGTGAAGGACGGATTATTGGTGAGTCCCGGCGAAGGCCCCGAACTGATCAACAATTCCAAATTTGAAGATTTCAAGGTGCACGTGGAGTTCAACTGCGGCGAGAATTCCAACAGCGGCGTGTATTTGCGCGGCCGCTACGAGGTCCAGATCGAAACCGATTCCGCTAACGAGCCGCCGAATCGTCGCATGGGCGGCGTCTATGGTTTCTTGGCCCCTTCTCCGGAACCCCCGCGCAAGCCGGGAGAATGGCAAACCTACGACATTACCCTGATTGGCCGAACGGTTACCATCGTTCAGAATGGCCAAACGACGATCAACAACCGGGAAATCCCGGGCATCACCGGCGGCGCTCTCGATAGCCACGAGGGATTGCCCGGACCGATTTATCTGCAAGGAACCGAAAAAGGGCACGTGGCGTTTCGCAGCATCGTGTTAACGCCAGCGAAGCGGTAATACCAAAGAAAATACCCGCTGCTTTACCGACGTGCTGCTAATTGAGGCACGCGGCTTAGCTTTTCGTGTTCTTCGTCAGTCAGGCGCAACGCGGCCGCGGCGATATTCTCCTCTAGATGCTTCACCGAAGAAGTGCCGGGGATCGGCAGCATGATCGGCGATCGCTTCAGCAGCCAAGCGAGAGCCACCTGATGCGGGGTGACCTGATGCGCTCGCGCCACTTGGTTAAGTATCTCGCCGGCAACGCGGCCAGCTCCCAACGGAAACCACGGGATGAAGGCGATGCTGTTCTTCTGGCAATAATCCACAACATAGTCCCATTCGCGATCGGCAAAACTATAACGGTTCTGCACGGACACGATCGTGACGATGCGGCGGGCGCGCTCGATATGCTCCTGAGTGACGTTCGACAAGCCGATCAACTCGATCTTTCCTTCGTCTTTGAGCTGCGCCAACGTTCCCACGGAATCTTCAAAGGGCACCACCGGATCCGGTGTGTGTAGTTGGTAGAGGTGAATGCGCTCGAGTCGTAGCCTCTTTAGGCTGCCTTCTACGGCGCTGCGCAAATGCGCGGGAGTTGCGTCGTGAGTCCACTGATTCGGTCCAGGACGGTTCCAGCCTCCCTTGGTCGCAATCACCAACCCCTTAGGATAGGGATACAGAGCTTCGGCGATGAGCTCTTCACTGACTGCCGGGCCATAGGAATCAGCCGTGTCGATAAAATTGACGTCGAGTTCCACGGCGCGGCGCAAAACGCCGATCGCCTCAGTGCGATTTTTGGGCGGTCCCCAGATGCCTTCACCGGTGAGCCGCATGGCGCCGAACCCGAGGCGATGGACAGAAATCTCACCGCCTAGCGAAATGCTTCCGGCCAAGCGTGCAGATACCTCTTTTGCGTTCATATTTCCTCCACGATTCTCTACTAAGTCCGATGCACGCGGCTGCCACGCGGATACAAGCGCATCATAAATCACTATTTTGGCGAGCGGCTGTTCAACGAAAATAATCGCTGCGTCGGCCCTGAATCATTCCCTTGATTCCCGGAATTTTTCGTGGCATTGTACCCGCACCGAGGGGGGGTGTCTGATGGAGCATAACTGTCGGCGGTTGCGGTTAACGTATCTAATCGTTTTAATACTGGTGTTTGGGACGATACCGACGCGCGCGGATGTCACTGGATCCATTTTGGGGACGGTGCACGACCGCTCGTCAGCGGCCATTGCAGGGGCGAAAGTCGTGGCCGTCAACACGGAAACGAATTTAAGCCAGCAGGTGTTATCGGATTCGGACGGGTCGTTCCATATTCTGGCATTGCCCGTTGGGACTTACAGGTTGACGGTGACCGCGACGGGATTCAAGCAGTACACGGCAAAGGATATTGTTCTAAAAGTGAACGACGAATTGCGGTTTGACATGGCGCTCGATGTCGGTACCGTCACCGAGCTTGTCGAGGTCTCCGCTAACGCCGTTCAAGTACAAACGGAGAGCACGCAACTGGGAGACGTAATCGACTCCAAGAAGATGCTGGCTCTGCCGCTGAATGGCCGCAGCTACATCGACCTGCTCGGCCTGCAGGCGGGCGTGGCGCCGTCGACCGCCGGGACGATCGGCGGCGATCGGCCAGTGTCGGGCAGCTTGAACGCGGGCAACATCTCGGTCAATGGCCAGCGTGAAACCGCAAACGCCTTTTTGGTAAACGGTGGCGATGTCAGTGAAGGGCGCAACCTGGGCGCCGGGCTGGTTCCAAACATTGATTCGATAGAGGAATTTCGCCTGATCACCAACAGTTTCGACGCCGAATACGGAAAATTCAGCGGCGCGGTAGTGAACGCAATCACCAAATCCGGCACCAACGGTGTCCACGGAGATGTGTTCGAGTTTCTGCGCAACGACAAGCTGGATGCCAAAAACTACTTCTTTGGCTCTAAATCCGAACTTCGGCGCAATCAGTTCGGTTACGCTGTGGGCGGGCCGTTCTGGAAGAGCAAACTTTTCTGGTTCACGGATTACCAAGGCACCAGGGAGGTGTCGGGGGCCGAAGTCGCGAGCAATGTGCCAACCGCTCAACAGCGTCAGGGCTTATTTGACCCGACAACCTTGACCGGTGCTATCGATGGCAGTTCTCCCGGAACTTGTCCCAACTGTGGCTGGGCCGAGTTGCTGACATCGCGTCTGGCTTCTGTGACGGGTCAGACTGTCAAAGTGGGGGAGCCCTATTCGTCAGCGACTTGTAATTCGACGACGTGGGTTGATCCGGTCACAACGCCGAACGGGTGTGTGTTCCCGGTCGACCCGGCGTCCGGACTGGCAAAGATTCCGACGGCGGCTTGGTCAGCGCCGGCGACTAATATCCTCCCCTTTATACCATCCCCCACTCCCACTGCTGGTTGTGTTTCTACGAACTATTGCAATAACGCTCAGAAAAATCGGGTAGTCGATGATAAGGCCGGTCAGCGGGTGGACTTCAACAACCAAAAGACGGGCAATTGGTCGTGGTATTACCACTATGATGCTGCTACCGCCTCGACCGCCGCTCCCTATGCCAACGTGGCTGGCTTCCCCTCGGTCACACCGTCGCGGGCGCAAGAATTCGTCATGAGCAACACCAAGAACTTCGGAGCGACGTCCCTGAACGAGTGGCGCGTGAGCGTGTTCCGCACGCACCTGTTCAAGGACAACCCTGCCGGCAGCTTCGCGTCGCTTTCCGCTCTGGGTTTCAACAATAGTAACGGCCTCGGCATTATTCCCGCTCCGCCGGCCTCATATAAGGAATACGTGCCGCAAGTTGCGCTTAACCAGCTTGGCCTCACCCTCGGCGTACCCACATTGAATACGAACCAGCCCGACACTACCTATACGGCATCCGACGGGTTTTCCAAGGTGCTGGGCAGGCATACGTTCAAGTTCGGGGGCGAATACCGCTACCTGCAAATCAACGAACGCAATTGGGCCAACCCTTTCGGGGGATTTGTCTTCAATGGCACCATAACCGGCAGCGATTTTGCTGACTACCTCCTCGGCGCGCCGGCAGCCTCCTCGGGTTACACCCAGGCGGCCCTACAGATTCTGGACTCCCGCGGGAAGTACGGCGGCGCCTACGGGCAGGATTCCTGGAAGATAAAGCCCAACCTTACGCTGAATCTCGGACTGCGCTGGGAGGCAAGCACGCCGTGGTATGACACCCAGGGCAAGATCCAATCCATCATTCCGGGAGAGCAATCGGTGGTCTTTCCCTTGTCTCCTACGGGTTTTGTATATCCAGGCGACCCCGGCGTCCCCAAGACCCTTACCCCAACGAGATACGACAATTTTGGCCCACGCGCCGGACTGGCCTATTCGCCAGGCTTTAGCGACGGGGTATTGGGCAAAATTTTTGGAGGTCCAGGCAAGACCAGCATTCGGGCATCCTACGGCCTCTATTACACGTCGATCGAAGACCTGAATCTGTTCTTCGAAGTAGCTGACGCCCCATTCGGGCTATATTGGAGTTCGGGTAATGTTCTGTTTGACGAACCCTTCCGAAATCGCAGGGACGGAACGTCACAGACGCAGCGCTTCCCATTCAACGCGCCGATTCCGGGCAGTCCCGCGAATAAGACCTTGAGCTTCAATACTTACGAACCTATTTCCTTTTCACCCGGCTACGACCCTCACAATAACATCCCTTATGCCGAGCACTTCAATTTGTCCATTCAGCGCCAGCTGGATAAGTCCACGGTGCTGACGCTGGCGTATGTAGGGACCGAGGGGCACAGACTTATCACTTCAGAGGAGGCTAACCCCGGCAGCGCAGCTCTGTGCATGCAACTCAACGCGATCGGAGCTTTCGATACGAGCTCGCAGTCCGTCGGCTGCGGACCCAATGCCGAGCAGGACATTTTCCAGCTTCCGGGTACCACGACGTCGTGCCTGGGTGCGACAGCTAATCCCGGATGCGTTTACGGCACCAGAAATATGCTCCTGAATCCGAACTATTGCCCTGGCGCGCAAACGCTCTGCTATAGTTTCGGGAACACCTATACACGCACCATCGCCAATTCCATCTACAACGCCGGAGAGATTACCGTGGAGCGCAAAGCCGCGGATATGACGTTCCTGGCGGCTTACACGTTTTCCAAAGCCCTCGACAATTCTTCGGCGTTTGGCGACATGGTCAATTTCGTGAATCCCCGGAATAGCCGTGGATTGTCGTCGACCGACACGACCCACAATTTCGTAGCCAGCTACGTCTGGGTCATGCCTTTCGATCGCCTATTCAAAGGCGCGCCGAAACGCTTGACACAAGGCTGGCAGATGCAGGGTATCACCCGCTTCTCAACAGGTTTTCCCATCCAGCTGAACGAGGGCTCGGACGATATATCGCTTGCGGGTAGTGGAGGCACGGACCTGCCGAATCGCGTGGGCCCGGTAGTGATTGTGGATCCGCGCAAACCGAATCCCGGTTGTGTCAACACCATCACCAATACCAATACCGGGTGCTATTTCCTGGCAAGCGCGTTCGCCAAGAACACCGTTCTCGGAACCTTCGGGACGGCCAACCGCCGTTTCTTCCACGGCCCGGGTTTCAACAATACCGATTTCGGGCTCCTGAAGAGGACCACTATCAAAGAAAGAATGGCGTTCGAGATTCGCGGTGAATTCTTCAATATTTTCAACCATGCCCAATTCAACAATCCGGGCGGGAACATCGACGGCTCGAGCTTCGGAATCATCACCTCGGCCCGCCCGCCGCGCATCGGGCAGGTCAGTGCGAAGTTCTACTGGTGAAATGCCAGCACGGCGGCTCGCGCGAACCGAGCCGCCCGCTAATTTCCGTTCCGGCGGGTCGTATCCTGATGGTCTTTGTATTGGTTTTGGCTTTTCTGTTTGCAACGCCGAGTTTTGCGCAAACTGCCGAGAGTTATCGTCAGCAAGGGATCGAGCTTTCTCGCAAAAAATTATGGGACCAAGCCATCGCTAGTTATCGAAAAGCGCTCGACCTCGAACCCAACGACGCACTTACGCACTACAACTTGGCGTTGGCGCTCAAATACAAAGGTGACGCCAAGAACGCCGCCGAGGAGTTCGTGGCCGCTCTGCAATTCAAACCGAAGTGGGCTGACGCACATTACGGGTTGGGTGCAACCTTATACGACTTGCGCGACTGGAACGGCGCCCTCAGCGAACTGCGCGCAGCGACAGAACTCGATCCCGCAAACGCCGGCGCACACCACCTGCTGGCCCGCGTCGATTTACAGCAGAATGATGCCTCGGCCGCCGAGCACGAGCTCCGGCGCGCGCTCGAGTTGAAGCCCTCAGCGCCACTGCATTTGGATCTTGGGCTTGTCGAAGGGCAGCTCGGCAACCTCAACGCCGCCGCGGCCGAGTTTCGCCGTGCCGCTACTCTGAATCCTCATTCTGGGACGGCACACATGCTCTTGGGCGTAACCCTGCGCCGCAAAGGCGACCACGCAGGCGCGCTTGCCCAATTCCAAAGAGCGGTAGCAATCGATTCCAAGGATGCGGAGGCGCAATTTAACCTCGGAATGGAGCTCAAATACGGCGGCGACCTACCCGCAGCCATCGCTGCGTTTCGCCGAGCCATCGAGCTCAAGCCTGATTTTGAGAAGGCTCACTACAACCTGGGTATCGCCTTGCGTGCTCAGGGTAAGACTGAGGCGGCACGGAAGGAATTGGATGAGTTGACCGGGCTGCACGAATTTCGCACGCGCCTCGCGCAGGTGAAACAGCTCATCTTGCAGGGCGTGGATGCGCTAAAGCGGGAAAAGCTCGACGATGCCCTGGCATTGTTTCAGGAATCCGTCGAACAGAGCCCCGAGTTGCCGACCGGCCATTATTACGTTGGTGTTGCTTTGGAGCGCAAGGGCGACTCGCAAGGCGCTCTGGCCGCATATCAGAAAGCCATCGAGCTGAAGCCCGACTACGCGCAGGCTCACTCCAGCCTCGGGCTCCTTTTGTGGCGTCAGAACGATCACACGCGTGCTCTCGACGAATTCCGCCAAGCCGTAATGTCGGACCCGGATGTTGCCGAAGCCCACTACAATTTTGGACTCGCGTTGTCGCAATCGGGGCATCCGGACGATGCAATTCGCGAGATGAATGAGGCCATCAGCATCGATCCGAAATATTCAGACGCTCGAATCCAACTGGGATTAGTCCTCAGCCAAAACAACGATCCTGCCGGCGCAGCGAACGTTTTCCGCGAGCTGTTGCGCCGCGAGCCAAATTTCGCGGAAGGCCACAATGATCTTGGGCTGGTGCTATTGCAGTCGGGACAGGCCCAGACGGCAGAGTCGGAATTTGTCGAAGCGGTGCGCCTCAAGCCGAGCTATGCCGAAGCTCACTACAATTTAGCGTTGGCATTCCATCAGGAAGGAAAGGAGGCGGAATCACGCGCGGAATTCGACAAGGCCTATGAGCTTGCGCCCGAATTGAAAAACGCGCCCCGCCCACAAATATGATCTCAACGAAACTTTTGTCGCTGACAATTCTGCTTCCCGTCGCTGCACTGGCTTGGGAAGTCTGCGAGGTGGCATCTCCGACTGCGGGTTTTTCCATCCCGCACGTAGCGCAAGCGCCGGCGCTGAACACTGATTCTTCCTCGTCGACGTGGTTGCACGCCGCATCCACCTGGATCGCCAAAGACTGCACACAGCAGCTCGATTACCCCAAGTTGAAGACCGAGGTCCGCGCCTTCTGGACCGACTCGGATTTATATCTGCTGTTCATCTCACCGTACAACGAACTGAATCTGTGGTTGCCCGCGGATAACAGCAAAGATCGGCTCAAACTCTGGGACCGCGACGTCGTGGAGTTTTTCCTCGGCGACGATTGGACCGATATCAAGCATTACCGCGAGTTCGAGGTCGCTCCCACGGGCGACTGGGTCGATCTCGCCATCGACCTGAACAAAGACAGTTACGACGCTACCTGGAACTCCGGTTGGGAACGCCAGGGCCGAATCGATGAGAAGAACCACGTCTGGTACGCGGCGGCGCGGGTGCCATTGCGTTCGGTCAGTGAACAGCCGGTGAAGCCCGGCACGAAATGGCGCGCCAACCTGTATCGCATCGACGGTCCCGGCGAAGACCCGCAGCGCCATTTTATGTGTTGGCAGCCAACGTGTGTCGTCAACCGCGACCCCAATCACGTACCCGAGCACTTTGGAACCTTGATCTTTACAAAATAGGCGTCGTCGTCGGAAGGAGCACTATGTCTTCAAACCACGGTGCGAGCCGTCGCGGATTCATGAAACTCATGGCCGCTTCGCCGCTCTTGGCCCAAATCGCCGCTCAAGAGCTTTATGCGAAATCTGCTGTGGCCTTCGGACTCGACCCGCGCGCAAATGTCTACACCCGCCTCGGCGTGAAGACCATTATCAATTGCCGCGGTACGTGGACGTATCTGAGCGGCTCCCTGGAATTCCCGGAGGTCCGCGCCGCACAGACGGAAGCCGCGCGACATTTCGTCAATATGGTCGAGTTGCACCGAGCTGTGGGGCGCAGACTAGCGGAGTTGACCGGCGCCGAATCCGGGCTAATTACCTCCGGAGCGGCCGGAGCGATGGCCGCGGCCACCGCGGCGTGCATGGCCGGCAGTGATCCCCAAAAAATTTGGCAGCTCCCGGACACTACTGGCCTGAAACACGAAGTCATCATGGTCGGAGGCCGAAGTGCGTTTGACAGCGCCATCCGCCTCGCTGGAGCAAAGCTGGTTCTCGTCGACGGGCCGGATGCCATTGCGAATGCCGTCAACGACAACACCGCCATGATTTACACCACCGACCTCGGCGATAAGCTTGCGCGCGAGGTCGCCATTGCCAAGGACCACAACGTGCCCATGCTCCTGGACGACGCGGCGGGCATCCCGCCGGCCGATAACATCAAGCTTTACGCGCAGATGAAAATCGACCTGTACACCTTCTCGGGAGGCAAGGGTCTGCAAGGCCCGCAGTGCAGCGGCGTGCTGCTCGGCCGAAAGGATTTGATCGAGTCGGCCCTGCGCAACTCTTGTCCATTTGAAGGAGCCGTGTGTCGCCCCATGAAAGTCGGCAAAGAGGAAGTGATCGGCTGCCTGACCGCCGTGGAAACCTGGCTGAAGATCGACTCCAAGAAACTCTACGATGAGTGGAACGCCCGCGTGGGTCGCATTGCCAAGCTGGTGGAAACCGTGCCCGGTGTGAAAACCGAAATCTATGTCCCCAATGATGGGAATCGTTATCCGACTCTGAAAGTCTCCTGGGATCAGCAAGCCTGGAATTTCAGCATCACCGATTGCGTTCAGAAACTCCGTGACGGCGACCCGGTGATCGAAGTTCTGGGAGTCGACAATCCCAGCCTCGTGCCTGCCGTTCGGGAAGGCGTGCCGAAGCCGGACGGGAAGGAGATCGTTCAGCAGAACCACATCGAGTTGGTCTCTATGACCATCCAGCCCGGCGAGGAAATGATTGTTGGCCAGCGGCTGCGATCAATTCTGGCTGGGGCACGCAAAGGAAACGCAGCGTGAGGTTCGTACTTTCGTTCGTTGCGCTGCTGCCTTTCTTCGCGGCTAGCGCGCGGGCGCAGTCGCAAGCTGTCTCACCGCAACCCGCACCGGCATCCACCGAGGTGTTCAATTCTCCTGGAATCGACGCGGGCGACTACGTATACCTCTCAGGGCAGGGCCCTCGCCGCCTGGACGGCAGCACACCTGAAAAGTTCTCCGATCAGGTTCGCCAGTCCCGAGAGAACGCAAAAAAAGTGATCCAAGCGGCGCGCCTGACGATGGACCATCTCGTTTATCTCCAGGTTTATCTGCCAGACATGGACCACTACGCCGAATTGAACGCCGTTTTCGCCGAGTATTTTCCAAAGGATCCTCCGGCGCGTGGCATCTTGGGTGTGGCCCGGCTTCCTGAAGGTTCCGTGCAGATTACCGGAGTCGCTGTGCGCGATCTCAAGGGCAAACGTCCCATCGCTCCGCCCAATTTCAAGGCGAACAAGGCCTACTCTTACGGAATGTTGACGCACGACAGATTATTCGTTTCCACCGTGTTGGGCAGCGATCCTTCCACGCAAACGGTGCCGCAGGAGCCTGCCAAGCAAGTGGACTTGGCGCTCGACGGCATGACCGCGGTAGTGGAAGCCGCAGGGCTCAAAATGAGCAACATGGTTTTCGTCAATCCCTACGTGACCCGAGAAGTGCCCATGCGAGTCATGAACGAGCATTACGCCAGGCGCTTTGAATTTGGGAACACGCCCGCCCGCGCGACCATCGAGGCCTCCAGCCTGCCCGAAGGCGCGCACATCGCCTACACAGGCGTGGCCGTACGTGAGCTCGGCCAACGGCGCGCGGTTCGTCCCAAGAATATGCCGCCGAGTCCCACCGCCAGCCCCTGCGTCTTCGCCGGCGACACGCTCTTTTGCTCGGCAAAAAGTGGATTCATTCCCGGGCCAAATGGCGGTATCTACACAGCGTCCACCGCCGACCAAACGCGACAGACCATGCGCAATCTCCTCGACAATTTGGAAGAGGCGGACATGACCTTCGATCAAGTCGTCTCCGCAACGGTTTACTTGGATGATTTGTCGGAATTGCCGGCGTTTGAGAAAGTATATAGGAAGTATTTCGGCGTGATGACTCCGGCGCAGACTGTCGTTCAGCAAATTGCCTCAGTCGATCGAAAATCCGATGAAGAAGGGCATTACCCGACGCTAGAGCAGGCTTCTCTCATTGCCGTGCGCAGTAAGTCCCGGCACTGATCGATTCCGCTAGCGTGCGGTGACAGCATCACGTTTTTCGCGCCGCAGCCCTAGAAGTGCTCTCACGCAGGCCCTGAAAGCGGTACCCCACCCACGGCTCCGTCACGATGTATTTCGGCCGCGCTGGATCAGCTTCAATCTTCTTGCGCAACTGATTGATGACCACGCGCAAATTTTCCGTCTCGTCGCCGTAGTCGGGTCCCCACACTGCTTGCAACAGCCTGCGGTGCGTCAAGGGCTTTCCTTGATTGGCTGCCAGGTGCTTCAGCACTTCGTATTCTTTCGGCGTCAGATGTACAAGGCGGTCGCGCACGATCACCTCGCGCGTCTCGAAATTGATCGTCAGACCTTTCGATTCAAAGGCCGGCAGCGCGTCGCCCGGGGAGTATCGCCGCAGCGCGGCGCGGATTCGCGCCAGCACTTCCTCAATGCCGAACGGCTTAACCACGTAGTCGTCGGCGCCGGCGTCGAGTGCCGCCACTTTGTCCCGCTCCGCGTCGCGGACGGTCAGCATGATGATCGGCGCATCGGATCCCCGCCGAATTTCACGGCAAGTCTCAATTCCCCCCATTCCCGGCATATTCACATCCAGCAGGATGAGGTCCGGTTTTTCCTTGCGCATCCATTCCAGGGCTTCTTCTCCCGTCTTGGCCTCGGTAATCACGTAACCATGAGTAGAAAGTGTGGAGCGCAAAACCCGCCGGATCTGCGCTTCGTCGTCCACCACCAGGATGTTCGCTGCGTTCACTGGGCATCCTTCGCGCCGTGGTCCACGGGCAGCGTAAACGAAAACACAGAGCCGTGCCCCAATTGACTCGTCACGTTAATCGTCCCGTGTTGCGCGGCAATGATCGCCTTTGCGATGGGCAGGCCCATGCCCGTGCCACGCACCAGATAGCGCTGGTCCTTACCACGATAAAATTTGTCGAAGATCATCGTCTGCTCAAAATCGTCGATCCCCGGCCCGCGATCCGCCACGCTGGTGGTCACAGAGTCTCCCGTGAGCTCCGCGGTAATCGTGATCGGTTCCCCTTTTGGGGAGTACAGATTCGCGTTATCGATGAGTTGCACCAATGCGTCCCTGGCGCGTCCCAGGTCAGCGCGCACCAGCGGAAGTCGAGATGCAACGCGCACATCGACGCTACGTCCTGCCAAAGCCGCCTTGCAGTGCGCCAGCGCGGCATCAATAATCTCATTGACTGGTACCGGTGCTAAATCGAGCGTGAGTTCCCCAGCTTCCAGCTTGGCCATTTCGGCCGCTTCCGCAACGAGATGGTTCAGTCGGTCGCACTCCTCATTGATAATCGTCAAGAGCTCGCGGGATTCCTGCGTTTCGGATTCGGTGGAGCTCAATAAGCTCGTCACCGCCGCCTTCATCGACGTCAACGGCGTGCGAAAATCATGCGTGATGGAATCGAGCAGCGCGGATTTGAGTCGTTCGCCTTGCCGCTCTGCCTCGGTTTGCCCGAGCTGTTCCACCGCGCGTGCGCGTTCGATGGCAATGGCCACAAGCGTGCTCACCGCCTCCACAGACTGGCGCGATAGTTGCGCCCCGGAAATCCCCACGCTGCCAATGGCGCGCACCCCCAATCGCACCGGGAAGAAATACTGGCCGTGTTCCGGGTCGAGTGTCACTTCGTCGTTCAGAAACGCCGTTTTCATCCGCTCTTGATCCAGGTGCGCCGCCCCGAATCCAGAGCGGTAAAATTTGTCCTTCTGCGGCAAAAACAGTTCGGCGGCTCCCGCCTCAAAGCTCTCCACAATGTAGTCGGGAATGGCGTTCATGAGTTGAATGACGTTGCCTTCACCCAGCAATTGCCGGCTGAAGCGGTACAGCCGTTCCACTTCACGCCTCCGCTGATGCGCTTCGTCAGCCTCTTGTCGAATGCGCGATGAAAGCCGGCTCCCCGTGATCGACGTGACCAAAAACGCAAAAAGCGCCACCCAGTTTTGCGGATCGGCGATCGTCAGCGTCCCTACCGGCGGCAGGAAGAAATAGTTGAATGCCAGCACCGCCGCCACCGACATAAACACCGACACCGCCATTCCCCACACCGCGGAAACTGCTAGAATGGCCAGCAGAAATGACAGC
>Ga0307479_10000392_pt1 | contig 39062 bp, 35 predicted proteins | sample atmos_gasesECM4C_FD_203743 | JGI IMG/M metagenome (GOLD analysis project Ga0307479, IMG submission 203743) | Hardwood forest soil microbial communities from Morgan-Monroe State Forest, Indiana, United States - atmos_gasesECM4C_515 | ecosystem: Environmental > Terrestrial > Soil > Temperate...
TGGTCGTAAACGCGAAGTTGTCGAGCGTCTGCACGCGATTACGCGAGAAAATCAATTGCGTATCGTTGATCCAGCTCCGCGTCAAGTTTTGCGTAAGGCCGATGGTGGCCGATTGCCCGCGCGTGGCGCCGTCGCTTTCAAAATCGGAAAACGACCGGAAAGCGTGATTGCTCGACTGGCTGAAGCTATAAATAACGCGCGCATTCAGCTTCGGCGAGATCGTGTGCAGCACGCGCGCATTGAAGCGATCCTGCTGTGTCGGAACTCGCGTTTGCAAATGGTAGTTATCCACCAGACCCGGAAGATTCGGCTCGGGAATGAATTGCAGCAGGCCCAACGCGGCGGGATTCAGCAGGGAGGACGGAATCTGGCAGACCAGCCCTCCGAGATTCAGAAGAGACAGCTGCGCGCCACGATCGCAAAAATTTCCCTGTCGTTCTGCCGTTGTCGGGATTGTCGAAAACTGATCCACCGCATTGCGCGCCCAAGTGCCGTCAAAATTCACAAAGAAAAATGTCTTATCGTGCCCGTCGTAAATGTGGGGAATCACCAGCGGTCCCCCTAGGTTTCCGCCGATCTGTTCGCTCCAGGTAGGAATCTTGGGCGCATTGGGTTGCGTCAGCGAAAAGGGACGCGCGTTAAAGACGGAATTGCTGTACTCGTTGTAGAAGCTCGCCCGCACACGGTTGATCCTTTGCCGCAAGACGCGTTGCATGCCATAAAGCGCAGTTACGCCTTGCGGCGGCACGCCGCGCCCTCCCGGTCCGGGCCGCCCTCCGCCAGGACCTCGAAATGCAGGACCGCCGGGTCCGCCGCCCGGCAATCCCGGCGTGCCTGCGCCGCCAGGATTGGCCGACGGAGCCCCGCCTCTAAATCCTCCACCGGTACCCCCAAAGCCGCTTTGGCCGGCATCGCCTGCCCCTTGCAAAAAGACGCCGCCAGGCGCAAAGCCGCCGCCAGGCGCAAAGCCGCCGCCAAAGCCGGCGTTCTGATCCCCCTGGCCAACCGTGCCGTTCATGAGAATTGCGTCTGACGCGGACGCTTGCCCCAAAGGCCCCTGCTCGCCCGCTCCTGCGCCTCCCGTTTCCTGCTCTGTTTCTGCCTCCTGTCCCTGCGCGCCGTTTTGATTATCGAGAATCACTTGCTGGAAGCCGCCGCGACGCGCGCCCAAAGCTTGTCCCCCGCCACCCGGACCTCCGGCACCAGGCGCAGCGCCGCCCTGCTCTTGGACCCCGTTTTGGGTATTTTGCCCACCTGGAGGCGCGCCGCCACTACCCGGAAATTGCCTCCGGCGCAGCCCGCCCCCGCCGCGCCCTTGTCTTGGCGTTTCCGCGCTGTTTCCGCCGGGAGCGCTCGGAGGTGGACTGGGTTGTGTCCCTGTGGTCACAGACGTTTGGTTCGGACCTTGTGCCGAACTCGCTGAGGCTTCGATGCTTTCGAGCGACGCGACCTTTAGCGTCACTCGAATCGTGCCAGGAGTCTCGCCCAGATCGAATTCCTGCGTCGCGTTATCGAACCCGAGTTGGCTTACTTCAATTCGGTAATGCCCGAGCTGCAGTCCCGGCAAATCGAAATGGCCGTTCTCGTCGGTCCAGCTGATCCACGCACGACCGGTGCTGGTTTCGATCAGGCGAAGATTCGCGCCGGGAATGGGCACCCCGCCGGATGTACGAACGTCACCGGTGGCTCGCCCCGAAGGAGCGGTTTGCGGCGCCTGCGATTCGCCTTGTGCGCTCAATAGCAGTGCAGGCAATGAAAAAACAAGCAGGAGTGCGAAGGCGAGTCGGCCCATGCGCATGGTGAATGCTTTCAGCAAAAGACCCTGAACTCTTTGACCCAGCGGCTAGACTGTCTTAAGTGCTCTTCTTGTATAACAGATCGAAGCCGCGTTTTTCCTTGGCGGATAAGCGCTGGCGCTGCAAATCTAAACTAAGGCAACGGAGGTCTCCAGCCCCGCCTCTTGACGAAAACACTCACGCAGCGGAAAAGTCGCGTATGCAGGGGTGGAGAGCTCGGCACCGAAAGGAACCCAGGAGGACACACGTCCTCTCTCGCGATAGCGCAATCTTAGACGCGATTTTACAACGAAACGTTATCCCGGCGTGGCGCGCTTTCTGCAGGATATGCTTTTGCGGGATGAAGCCTCACATGCGAAAATGCGCGCGTGAATGCGTGGCCTCTTTATGCTGCGTCGGCCGCGGGAGCTTGCGCAGGAGTTGCAGCTTGGGGCGCCGTATCTGCGACCTCGGAGCTTTTCGGTCCCACCTTGCACCACACTCCCGATGCCTCCCAGGTCGCGCTGACCTTCGACGACGGGCCGAATCCAGCGTGCACACCGCAGCTCCTAAGTCTTCTGGAACGCCACCGGGTATCCGCGACATTTTTCCTTGTAGGCCGCTTCGCGCGTTCTTGTCCCAAACTGGTGCGTGAGATCGCTGATCGCGGACACAATGTCGGCAACCACACCGAAAATCACGTGAACCTCATATTCCTACCAGCTTGGCGAATCGTCGACGAACTCCGCGCTTGTCAGGACAGCATCCTTCGCGCCCTGGGATTCGAACGCGACGCGGTGCCCGTACTGATGCGGCCGCCCTTTGGCTATCGCGGGCCGCAACTTTGGAGCGCCATCCGCAATGTCGGTTTGCGGGGCGTGGCCATGTGGTCGCTGAAATGTTACGACTGGAAACTCCAGCCCGCGGAGCGCCTCATCAAGCGCCTGGAGCGCGTTGCCAAGAGACGTCCTCTGTCCGCAACAGCGGGCACCGAAAGAAAATCTGTTCACGGCCAACAGCACTCCGTATCTGCTCGCGCGGGTACGGAAGACAAGTCCCATCACGGCGGAGAGATTGTGCTCTTGCACGATGGCGATGCCCGCGGATTGGGAGCGGATCGCCGCCACGTGCTGGCTGCTCTCGAATATTGGCTTCCTCGCTGGCGGGACGTCGGCTTCGAGTTTGTTACAATGAACCAGCTTGCAAAGCCTGCGATTGTCGGGCTCTAAAAGCGCGTGCTGAATCACGCGGCTTTTAGTGCAAAAAGTCACGCTCGAGAGGCAATAAGTTTTGGATCAGATGGACCTAAAGTAGGGGCTTATGGACGAGCGACAGTTTTATATCGAGCGCCAGGAAACCAAAAACCTCACCCTGGTCTGCCCGCATTGCAAGCAGGAAAACTCCTATCCCGTTCGCTGGATGGTGCGCACCAAGAAGAAAGAGCTCCCGCGCGGCGCCGGTTCGGAAGACCGCAAGCGATTTGAAAATGCGCGCTCCTATATGGTTCGCGTCGATGAAATGGTTGCCTGCCGCAATATCCGCTGCCGCAAGCGCTTCGAACTCACCGGCCAAAGCGTGGTCCTGACCTCCGACGCCGGTTCCCAGCCCGGCCCCAACTTCGACCCCGAAAACTTCGGCAACCGTTGATCTGCGCTTGCGGTTTTCCCGACTCTAAAAAAGGCCGTTCGAGTAATCTAAATCACTGAACTTTCGTAAGCGCCTGCGACACCTCGCTCATGTCCGGCACTGTGGGAATGTCGTAATTCTTCAGCCACGCAATCTTCCCGGACTTGTCCACGATCGCAATCGCCCGTCCGGTAATCCCTTTATCGGCTAGATAGAGCCCAAACTTCTCCGCCACGGCCCCGCGCGGCTGGAAATCGGCCAGCAACGGGTAGCGGATGCCCATCTTTTCGGCAAAGGCCTTGTGTGACCAGACGCTATCCACGCTCATCCCCAGCACCTGCGCATTCAGCTTCTCGAATTGCTTCAAATCGTTCACGAAGCAGGCGTGCTCGTTCGTGCACACCGGACTCCAGTCCAGCGGATAAAAAACGATCACGACGTTTTTGCCGCGATAATCGGAAAGCTTGACGTCCTTCTGGTTCTGGTCTTTCAAACTGAAATCCGGCGCTGCCTGTCCCACAGCAATGGCCATAATTCCTCCCGAGAAATTTTCACCTCTGCGCGTCCTGCAAGGCCGCTTTCCCTGCAAAGAGCACCGATTATCTTATCCGACCTGCTTCGCGTCTCCAACGGCTGGCCTCCTGCAGCCAGTCTGCTACTATGGCTCAAAGTATGCGTCTCGAGCAGGCTTATCCGGAAATCCGTTTTCGCTGGCGCTCTCGCAACTGGTTGGCGCGCCTGATGCGCATGCCTGCCGAATGCGAGCATCTTGAACAGGACGGCGCCTGGATGGCGACCTTCATCCCGGACACACTCTATCTGCGTGGCAAGGCTTCGGTCCGCCGCCAGCCCGCGCGGCCGGAAGTTTCGCTCTGCCTCGCTTGCCTGAGAAACGAAATGCGAAAGGACTTGCCTCGATTCTCAGGCCGTGTCGTTGCCTTTGAACCGGACGGCGCCGAATTCACTCAATACTTCTTCGTCGGCAGCGATGAATTTGCCGCCGCCGGTCTGCAGCCGGAGGTAGCCGCCGCCATCAGCCGCCGCTTGGATCAGTCGATGGGCGAATGCGCATCCTGTGATCGCCCCGGCACCTGGCTCTGGTTTTCGCGCGACGAAGTGCCCAGCCTCGACGATGTCGCGCGCATCGCCATGGCTCGTGCCGAGACGCTCTGCTCCGTGCACGGGCCCCAAAAGTTGCTCGAAAGCTTCGCCCGGACCGGTGACGCGAATCTGTTTTATGTCAACGAGCCCTACGGCGAATCCGGCGCCTATGTTTGGATATAAAAGTGTGGATATGAATATGTTGGGATATAAGAAACTGTGGGCGTGAGTAGCAGGAGCACGGCGGCACGTCAGCCCCTGAGCCTGCGCGATGTGGTCGATAAATATCGCCAGCTCTCGGGAGGATTTGGAAAGCCGCTAGCTTTGGCCGCTTTCGGGCTCTCCGTCGAAGAAACCGAGCGCGTCTTTGGCATCTTCGACGAGGATTATCACATTAGCCGGTTCTTTCATTTCTCTTTGGAACCGGCCGCTGCGGAGCGCGCCGTCCAGACTTATCGCATCAACGGCTTTCCGCAGTCGCACTTGGCGCTCGATACCGAAATCGAATCCATTCTCTGAGGCGTGGAAATGTCGAGCCAAGCACTAGATAAAATGAAAATCGAAATGACCGGCGCCGGAAATTCCGCCAAGGATGCCGTAGTCGAAGTTCTGATCCTCGATCTGCTTCAGTGGCTCGCAAACGGCGAGAGGAGCTACGAAGAAGTGATGGAGGCTTGGCGCACTTCCTGTCCGAGGCTTACGGTTTGGGAGGATGCCAACGACCGCGGACTCATCGTCAGCGAGCATGTGAACGGGCGCAAGGTTATTCGGCCTTCATCGTCAGGTCTTGCGCTTCTCGACCAGCGTTCCCGCCGTCAATAAGCTGAACCACTCCCGAGAGCCCGATTATTGCTCCGACGGCGCAGATTTTTCGTAATCCCACTCTATTGCCAGTGGACTATGCTTCCCCGCCCGCAGCGTGCGCCAGAAATACGGCATGGCTGCCGTGAACGAGAAGGCCACATCGATCCCGCTGCCCGGCCGCACACCCACGAAAACAACGATGCACGGAAGCTCGCACTCGTTTTTCCGGTTGGTGACGAGCAGACGCTGCCCGAGCTGCACCCCCGCCTCCATGCGCATCGATCCCCCGTGCACGTTCACAGTGTTCGTGAAGGTCTCCTCATAAAAGGGTTGGCCTTCCTGTGTGTGCCCATACACGAAGAGAGGGACAGGAATATGCTTGCGAGGCGTGCGCCTGCGCTCCGGCCGTATCGGAATGCACAGCTCGGCGGGTTTCGATTCAATTTGTGGAATGAAAATCCGCGCGACTTGCGTGTGTAGAATTTCGCTCACGGTGGCTGGGGTGCTCTCCCAAATTGAAAATTTCGTGAGGAGCATACTTGAAACGCGCTGAAATGCGTAAGGACTCGCGGGAAGCCTTTGTCTCTCCAGTTAACCCTCTTGCCGGCGCCCGTCTGGCACGGGAGTTCGCCTGGGCAGTCTAGCCTTGGCCCTCTCGCCTCCTCAGCTAGCGACAAAAGCTTTACGAGGGTGCTAGGCTACGCAGGAATAGCTGCAATTGCTTTTGAAGAGCGGTGAAGTCGATGGGCTTGGAGAGACAAGCGTTACAACCACCTTGGAGAATGCGTTGCTGTTCGTCTGCCATAGCATGCGCGGTCACGGCAATCACCGGAATTTCTCTAAACCCCGGCTCCTGACGAATCCAACACCCCCCACCTGGATATCGAGTAACACTGCATGGGGCTGATGGCTGCGGAGCGCCGCGAAGGCGGATTTCAGATCCGCCGTGGAAGTGACTTCATAGCCTTCGGTTTCAAGCCAGTCACACAGCAATTCGCGGCTCAGGGGGTTGTCCTCGACGACCAGGATGCGGGGCTTCATGCCTTCTCCAACTGGGGCTGGGGGACGACGCGACGCAATTGGTTGATGAGTTCGTCTTGCCAAGCTTGTTGTTTCCGGTATAGGTATTCGGAATTCATGCGGAGATATTTCTCTTCGTCCTTGCTTAGCTCTTTGCTGGTCAGCACGAATACGCTGAGGTCAGCGGTACGGGGGTTGGCCCGCCATTCCGACAGAAGTTCAAAGCCGCTCACTTTCGGCAGCAGCAAATCGAGAATGACCAGTTCGGGAAGAGATTTAGTCACTGACGCCCTTGCCAGCTCGCTATCTGCAGCGGTCGTTACGGAATATCCTTCCCGATGGAGCATTTCCGAGATCACCTCGCGAGTGGGCGCGTCGTCTTCGACGACCAAGATGGAGTGCGTCGGCGACTTAGCGGCGCGAGCCGCAAGGCAGCGTTCCAGGGCAGCCAGCAAGGCGGCCTTCTCCACCGGCTTGACGAGATTTAACGAGTATAGAAAAAATGAATCCACTGGAAGTGAGTTTAGTAGGTCGCTATTAACGGGAGGGCGTCGCGGCAACCAGCTAACTTCCTTCATGCGGGCATCCTTGTCTTAAGCTTCCATTCAGCATCTGAACCTTACGCTCTATCGCGAAATCCGGTGAGTAGCAGGCCTTCCCCGTCCCGCCGGGGGCCGAATCTCAGCCAAGTGATCGTCTATTAGAAGATTGTGAGGGTGAGCCGTGCGGCGAAGCTGCCTCTTGCTTTTCTGTTTTATTGCGTGGTTTTGCGCCTTGGCTCAGAGCCAAAACCGCACGGCGCCAATCGCAGGGACGGTGGTCGATCCCAGCGGCGCTACGGTGGCCGACGTAACGGTTACCCTCAAGCGCGGCGCGAAAGCGATATCGTCTGTCAAGACGGATGCCTCCGGCAGATTTCGCTTCGAAGGAATTGCGCAGGGAAATTACTCCATTGAGATTCTGCAGGAGGGATTTCAGCCATCGCTGACTCCGGTCCAGGTTCAGGAGAAGCTCGCGCCCCTGACCATTACACTTTCTCTCGCTGAGCTCGTTTCTCAGGTCTCGGTGACTGCCGGGGTGGTGCAGGTGTCCACCGATACGGCCGAGAATCGCGACTCGGTTGACGCGGATCAAGCCCTTTTGGAGAATGTGCCCGTCTTCGACCAGGATTATGTCGCCGCGTTGTCCGCCTTCCTCGATGCGGGGTCCCTCGGCAACAATGGTCCTCAGCTCATCATCAACGGCGTCGAAGTCACCAGCGCGACCGTCACAGCCTCCGCCATCCAGCAGGTGCGTATCAATCAGAATCCTTATTCGGCGGAATTCGCGCGGCCCGGTCGGGGCAACATCGAAATTATCACCAAGGAAGCCACCTCCGATTATCACGGAACCCTGAACTTCATTTTCCGAGATGCCGTGATGAACGCCCGCGATCCCTTTGCCCTAGTGCGCGCTCCCGAACAAAGGCGCATCCTCGAGGGTGCCATCAGCGGCCCTGTCGGTCACAGCAAGACGACATCATTTCTGCTCTCGGGACACCGTCAGGAAGAGGATCTGCAGTCAATCGTATTCGCCGAAGGCCTGAGCGGCCCCATCCGGGAGAACGTCCCGAGTCCGAAGCGGGATACCTTAATCTCGCTCCATATCGGCCACCAGTTCAGTTCGAACCACAGCGCCTATTGGCAATATAACGAGTGGGATTACCCCAGCTTTAACCAGGGCGTCGGCAATTTCGTCCTGCCGCAAGCCGGCACGAACTCCGATCAGTGGGAACGCGAGTGGATATTCAACGACCGTCTGACACTCTCGCCAAAATGGCTGATTCAGTCTCAAATCCTGATCGGCTGGGAGCACCATGGCACTTCTAGCATCACCAATGCCCCCAAAATCGTCGTGCAGGATTCGTTTACGTCGGGCGGCGCACAGATCGATCTACTGGGTACGGAACGCCACGCCACGTTGAACGAGATGGTCAGCTGGTCGTCCGGCAAACACTTCGTCAAATTCGGTTTTAGCGTCCCCGACTGGAGCCGGCGCGGCATCGTCAATCACAATAATTTCGGCAGCACTTATTTTTTCTCCAGCCTGCAGGATTATGCCGCCCAGCATCCCTACGCCTTCCGTCAGCAGGCGGGTTCAGGCCAGGTTCTCTACTGGCAGCAGGAGTTGGGTGGATTTGTGCAAGACGACTATCGTGTCTCGCCGAATCTCTCGCTTTCGCTTGGCCTGCGCTATAACTGGCAAAATCATTTGCACGATCGTCATCAGTTCGCGCCGAGAATTGCTTTTGCTTATTCCCCTCAGAGGAGCCGCAAAACCGTATTCCGCGGTGGCGCCGGAATTTTCTATGATCGCACCGGCGCCGGCCCGCTTGGCGACCTTTTGCTCTATAACGGGCTGACACTCCAGAGTTATTTGATCAAGAACCCTACGTATCCCAGCCCTTTCATTAACGGGGGCTCGCTCCCAAATTTCCCCCCCGATGTCGTGCAGTTCGACCCTTCCATCCACGAGCCTTATTCAATCCAGTACAGCATTGGAGTGGAACGCCAGCTTGCGAAGCAAACCACTTTGGCCATTACCTATAATGGCTCTGTCGGGATCAGCCTCTTCCGCTCTCTCGATATCAATGCGCCTCTCCCGCCCGATTACCTTGTGGTTCCAGACCCTTCGGTGGGAGTGCTGCGGCAAATCGAGTCCTCGGGTCGCCAAATCAGCAACTCTTTGCAAGTTACCCTTCGCGGACAGCTGCCTCATCACGTTTCTGGCTTGATGCAATACACGCTGAGTCGCACAGACAACAACACGGGTGGGATCACCTGGTTTCCTGCTAACCAATACGATCTTTCCGGAGAATGGTCGCGCGCGGACTTTGACCAGAAGCACCGGTTTAATTTGCTGGAGAGCTACAGTCCCGGAAAATCATTTACGATTGGACTCGGCGTGACGGCTGCTTCCGGTAAGCCCTATTCGCTCACCACTGGTGGAGATATCTACGGTACGGGGCTTACCAATGGCCGGCCTGCTGGCGTGCCTCGTAACAGTTTGGAAGGTCCTGCTTACGTCGATCTTGATTCGCGTCTCTCGCGCGACTTCTTTCTGAGCCGTAAGAAAGAGAAAGGTAATGTCCTAACTCTAGCGTTCGATGCTTTCAACCTACTTAATCATGTCAATTACGTTGCTTACGTTGGTAATCTGCAATCTCCCTTTTTCGCACAAGCGGTCTCCGCCTTCCCCGCTCGGCGACTGCAAATAACTACTCGATTCAAATTTTAGAAAAGTGAATTGTGAAGTGGGCCGCTCAGCCCTTTGCACTGGCTACCAGGTTGAGTCGTTCGGAGAGATGCATCTGCTCGGCGCGCAGCTCCCGCGGCAGGCGGTCGCCAAATTTCTTGAAGAAGTTGCCGACCTCGTCCGCTTCCTTCTGCCAATCCCCGGCATCCACGCGCAGCAGTTCTTCGATGCTTTCCGGTGAGATCTTGAGGCCATCCAGTGTGAGCGCGTGCTTCGTGGGGACAAATCCGATGGGTGTTTCCTCTGCTTGGCCCTTGCCGCTCACGCGCTCGAGGATCCACTTCAAGACGCGCACGTTTTCCCCGAAACCCGGCCACAGAAACTTGCCGTCGGCTCCTTTGCGGAACCAGTTGACGTGGAAAATCTTCGGCGGATGCGGGATCCGTTTGCCCATATCCAGCCAATGCCCAAAATAGTCGCCCATGTTATAGCCGCAGAAAGGCAGCATGGCCATGGGATCGCGCCGCGTCACTCCCACCGCGCCGGTGATCGCCGCCGTCGTTTCCGAAGCCATCCCGGCGCCCACGAACACTCCGTGCTGCCAGCTCAGAGATTCGTATACGAGCGGCGCTAGTCGCGCGCGCCTGCCGCCAAAAATAATTGCCGAAATCGGAACGCCCGCTGGATCTTCCCAATGCGGCGATATACGCGGAGCCTGCTGTGCCGGAACGGTGAAGCGCGAGTTCGGATGTGCCGCTGGGCCTTTCGAGTCGGCGGAAACTTTGCGGCCCTGCCAATCCACCATTTGGCGCGGCGGCTGCGTCGTCATCCCTTCCCACCAAGGCTCGCGCGAAGCCGTCATGGCTACATTGGTAAAGATTGTGTTTCGTTTGACCATCTCCATGACATTTGGATTCGTCAGCTCATTGGTTCCAGGGGCCACGCCAAAAAATCCCGCCTCCGGATTGATCGCGTGCAGATAGCCGTCCGCTCCCACCTGCATCCATCCAATGTCGTCGCCCACGGTCCATACGCGATAGCCGGAATCCTCCAGCGCCGACACCATCATGGCCATATTCGTCTTGCCGCAGGCGCTCGGAAATGCCGCCGCCATATAAGTGACTTTGCCGGATGGATCCTCAAGTCCCAGAATCAACATGTGCTCCGCCATCCAGCCCTGTTCTCGAGCCATCCAGCTCGCAATGCGCAGCGCGAAGCATTTCTTTCCCAGCAGAGCGTTTCCTCCGTAGCCGGAGCCGATACTCCAGATCAGTTTCTCTTCCGGAAAGTGCAGGACGTAACGCCGCGCCGGATTCAAATCGCCCAGCGAATGCAGCCCCGGCACAAAATCGTTCGTTTTGCCGATTCGGTCGAGCGCAATCTTTCCGATGCGCGCCATGATGCGCATGCTCGCCACGACGTACGGGCTGTCGGTCACCTCCACGCCCACGCGAGTCATAGGCGACTCCGCCGGCCCCATAAGGTAGGGCACCACGTACATGGTGCGTTCGGCCATCGCGCCGTCAAACAGCGCGCCAACCTTTTTCTTGGCCTCTTCCGGCGCCATCCAGTTGTTGGTTGGCCCGGCATCCTCTTTGCGCCGCGAGCAGATGAATGTTATCTGCTCGGTGCGCGCTACGTCGCTCGGATCGCTGCGGTGCAGGATGCAGTTGGGATACGTCTCTTCGTTCAGGCGGACGGTTCGCCCCTCGGCGATCAGCTTTTCCGCCATCCGCTGCGCTTCGCCTTCCGATCCATCGCACCAAACGACTTGCTTGGGCCGCGTCCTGCGAGCGGCTTCTTCGACCCACGCCTCGAGCGGTGTAGCCAAGGTCTTCTCCGATCCGTGCTACTTCAATGGTTGATGAATTCGATAAGCGGCAGGGCTCTGGCTAAGGCTGCTGGGGCCGCCAAGCCGCAAAATCATATACAAACCCAATTCTAGTTCGCTGATTCGGCAGCGGCAAGGAATTTGCTGCATCGTACGCTGCACCGTGGAGGCGGGCCATACTGTCTTCGTGTTCGCTCAAAAGCTGCGCGCCGACGTCGCTATAGGCGCTTACCGCCGTCCCGTCCGCTCGATTGGCTTGACAATTTTTGTATGCGCAACTTCACCGGCCACGCGGAGTTCGATGACACACTTCCTGTTGCCGACGGCCTTCTCGAAGCGGGTTTTCGCGTCTATCCTGGCGGAAGCAATGAGCGCCTGGTTCACCCAGCGCGGAAAAGGTCAGGGTCTGCCGGTGCGTATCGAAATTCGTTCCGCTTAACGATTTCGCCGGCCAGACAAGGCGCCCGTCGCTACAGCCCGGGACTCTTCCGTAGCAGCGCGCCCGTTAGCACCTTCGAGTACGGTTCGCAGCTGTGGCATCGCCGCCAACGCCGCCTCTTCGCCCGCCGCAACTAGCTCTGGCGTCCTGACGAAATCATCCCACGCAAATTCCCGCACGCGCGGCTCGATCACCACGTCCGCTCTTGTCCGCCACGCCAAATCGGCATGTCGCTGAATAATTGTGAACGAGCGCCCGATCACATCCGTGAAATTTGTCGGCTTGATCATCGCCTCCGAATCGAGAAAAACCGCGATGATCACGTCCGCGCCCATCTTGGCCACTGCTTCCACTGGCACCGTCGCTCCCACGAAGCCATCTACCAAGGTGTGTCCCTGATACTCCACCGGTTGAAACAACCCCGGATAGGCGCATGACGCACGCAGCGGCGGCCCGAGCGGTCCGTGATCAAAATAGACCGGCTCCCCCGTGATCAAATCCGTGGCTGCGATGGTGAACGGGATGCGCAGTTCTTCAAACGTACTGATATTCAGATAGCGCTTGGGATAAAACTCCAGCCTTTGATTCGACGCCAATCCAAGCCAGGAAAATCTCCATTGCCCGAACATGCCAAATCGCAGCGAGGCCGCCCGGTTTACAACTTCCTTGAACGGCAATCCGCTCGCATAGGCGATTCCCGCCAGGGCGCCCGCGCTCGTGCCCGAGATATAGTCGATCTTGATGCCGTGCTCTTCCAGAACATGCAGGACGCCGATATGCGCGACCCCCCGCGCGAAGCCGCCACCAAGTGCCACTCCAAGCTTTGGACGCACCGACGCCTTCGCCTCCGCCGGGCGTTCCGCGTAGGCGAACTCACGTACGCGCTCAACTGCAGTCTGCAGCCAACCCATTACGGCATCTCGCTTATTCGCACTCATCTATTAGACGAGAATAAGCCCTCTTTGGGATGCAACGCTCCTGACCCGTTGACCGGTTTTGTCTGTTCTGTAACACTCACTGACGCTGGCCCGGGCACTATCTGCTGAGTCGCTGAGCCCGAAGGAGTTACGAGCACATTATGAAACACGGCCCCCCCAATAAGCCAACGATCAAAACTGTGGCCGTACTCGGCGCAGGAACCATGGGTGCCCGAATCGCTGCTCACCTGGCCAACGCTGGCATGCACTGCTGGCTCCTTGACATAGTGCCCTCGGAGCTCACCCCGGACGAGAAAGCCCGCGGATGGACGCTCGCCGACCCTCGCGTGCGCAACCGCATCGTCCGCGCCGGTTTCGAAGCCGCACAAAAAGCGCGCCCGGCGGCATTCTTCACGCCCGCAACGGCCAGCCGCATCACCATCGGGAATTTCGAAGACAATCTTGCCTGGTGCGCCCAAGCCGATTGGATCATCGAAGCCGTGGCCGAAAATCTCGCCATCAAGCGCGGCCTTCTGCAAAAAGTGGCAGCGCACCGGCGCCCTGGCACAATCGTCACCACGAATACATCCGGTCTCCCGATCCACCAGATCGCCGAAGGCTTTGACGACGATTTTCAGCGTCATTGGGCCGGCACGCACTTCTTCAACCCACCGCGCTATATGAAGCTCGTCGAACTTATCCCCGGCCCAGCGACTTCCTCGGAAGTCCTCGAAGCGCTCGCCGATTTCTGCGATCGCCGCTTGGGTAAAGGCGTCGTTCGTGCCAAAGACACTCCAAACTTCATCGCCAATCGTATCGGCACTTTTTCCATGCTCACTTCGCTGTCCCTGATGACCCGCTTCGGCATGAGCATCGAAGAAGTCGACGCCTGCACCGGCCCGGCCATCGGCTGGCCCAAATCCGCGACGTTCCGTACCGCTGATATCGTGGGCTTGGACGTCCTTGCAAACGTCGTTCGCAATATCTATGAGAACACTTCAAAAGATGAATCGCGCGCGCTTTACCGTGTTCCCCCGCTCGTCGAAGAGATGACGCGGCGTGGATGGCTGGGCGAGAAGTCCGGCCGCGGCTTCTATCAGCGGGTCAAAAAAGGTGGAGACAGCGACATTTTGGTGCTCGATCCCGGAACCATGGAATACCGCCCCCGCCAAAAAGCGCGCTTTGCGTCGCTCGAAATGGCGCGCACCATCGACGATTCGCGCGCACGCCTTCAGGCCATCCTTGGTCCGGTAATTGCCGGTCAACCGGGCGACAAAGCGCAGCAATTCCTCTGGACGCTGATTTCGGAAACGTCGCTTTATGCCGCTCGGCGCATCCCCGAGATTGCCGATTCGATTGTCGATATCGATCGCGCCATGCGCTGGGGCTTTGGCTGGGATCTCGGCCCCTTCGAAATGTGCGACGCCCTCAGCGTTGAGGCACTCGCCCGCCGCTGGACCGCCGATGGCCGCGACTTGCCTCCGTTGTTCACGCGGCTGCTCTCCTCCAGCCGCAAATCACTCTACGAATCGTCCGCGGGAGAACTTTCCGCCTTTGACCCGGCCGCGGCGACACACACCAAAGTTCCCGAGCCGCCGGGCATCATCATTCTCAAATCGCTCAAAGAGCGTTCGAAGGAAGTCGCGCGCAATTCCGGCGCCAGCCTGATCGATCTGGGCGATGGGGTCTTGTGTTGCGAATTTCACTCCAAGATGAATGCGATCGGCGACGACATCACCGCCATGATGCAGACCGGCCTGAAGCGCCTCAACACCGACTTCGACGCGCTGGTCATCGCCAACCAAGCGCCTAATTTTTCCGTCGGCGCCAATCTAATGCTTCTTCTCGTCGCCGCTCAGGAGCAGGAATGGGACGATCTCCACGATGCGGTACGCCGCTTTCAAAATGCGAATATGGCTCTGAAGCATGCCGCGAAGCCTGTGGTTATTGCTCCGCAAGGAATGGCTCTCGGCGGAGGCTGCGAAATCTGCCTGCACGGAGCGCGCATTCAGGCCGCAGCCGAATCCTATATGGGGCTCGTCGAGACCGGCGTCGGCCTCATCCCCGCGGGCGGCGGCTCCAAGGAAATGATCATCCGCGCCAACGAGCATGCCGCCGGCGGCGAATCCCTGGACCTCTTCCACGCGTTTAAGCCCGTGTTCGAAACCTTGGCTATGGCCAAAGTTTCCGCGAGCGCGGAAGATGCGCGAAACCTCGGCTTGCTCCGTCCCGCCGATTTCATCTCCATGAATGGCGATCGGCTTGTCGCGGACGCGAAGGCCGCGGCATTGGCCCTTGTTGAGGAGGATTATCGCCCGGCTCTCGCATCGCCCACCGAGCCATCGATTCGCGTTTTGGGCGAAGAGTTGATTGCGGGCGCGAAGCTCGCTATACACATGATGCTGCGCGGCGAATACATCTCCGAATACGATGCTCACGTCGCCCGCAAGTTGGCGAATGTCTTGGCTGGCGGTCCGTTGACTGAATCGCAGCTCGTCAGCGAACAATATCTGCTCGATCTGGAGCGCGAAACCTTCGTCAGCCTCTGTGGCGAGCGCAAAACTCAGGAACGCGTCGCCCATACCCTGAAAACCGGTAAACCCTTAAGAAACTGACTACCCGATTAGGTCTCGCGGCGAAAGTCTACCAACAAGATGAGCTTTCGTCGGCAAAGTCATCCCGAGCGAACAATGTGAGCGAGGGATCTCCTAATCGCGTAAGCTGCGTTGTCGCTCCAGGGTGAGATGTCATTCTGAGAGGCTGTGACTTTTTTGATTTCTCGCAAAAAGTGGCGCTGAAAACAACGGGCTTAGATGCGAAAAAATCGTCATATCGCAATAAAGTCACATCCTCTGAGCGGAGCGTCCCGACGGATTTCCTTCGGAAATCGTGCTCTTTGATTTCCGGTCGGGACGCGAAGTCGAAGAATCCCTCTTGGATTTCTCAAGACAACGCTGCCGCCTAGCAAGGGTGTGTGCTTCCAACTCGTTTAAAGCGCTCGGAAGCGACTACGCTTTCGCGAGTACGGTGCTTTCGAGTCCTTACTGCGACCGAATCGAAGGGGCAAGATCGCCCGGGCTCGGCCTACTTCTCTTTAAGCTTCAGCTTGCCTTCGGCCTTGTTCTCTTCCAGGAACGTTCGCAAATCACCCGCGGCATCCAGCAGGCGCACCCATTGTTCGTAATAGAGTGTGACCGGGAAGCGCCCCAGCCCGTAAACGCTCACGCCGCCCTTTTCTCCGACCCTGAATTCGAGTGCCCCGCCCCGGCGCCCGCCTTTCTGCTTCTCCAGTTCGGCCACCCGAGCTTGGAGTTCCTCATACGATGGTTCTGCCATTGCCCCTCCTCCATCAATTCGAAAGTGAAGATCATAGAACACCCCCAACTCCTCTTCCAGTCCCGCCCCTATGCAGCGGGTGTAAAATAGATGTTGATTCTAGAGCAAAGCTATACGAGCCTCCGTCCGCATATTAGACCGTCGTGTATTAGCTTGTGATGGGTGCCGGCGCGCCGGTTGAGCCTGCCGAGCGTATAGCTCTTAGCCCCATAGTCTTCGGGGATGGTTGCGGATGGCTCACAAACGGTAAGTCATGAGCAGGCGATTTGGCATCGAATATGACGCCGTCAAGATTGGACGTGGATGTCCAGTGCTCGAGGCTTACCGAGAAATGCTTTTTCTAAGCCCTGTAGAATGCGCACTTGCACAAAAATGGCAGGGGGGTACCCCGGCACTAGCAGGAGGTAAGCCATGAAAGAAGCCGTGATCGCTAGTTCGGTACGCACGGCCGTCGGCAAAGCTTATAAGGGGACGCTGCACGCCACACGACCCGACGATTTGGCCGCCATAGCTATTAATGGCGCGATCGCCCGCGTCCCGGGGCTTGATCCGAAGGAAATTGAAGACGTCGTGCTGGGCTGCGCCATGCCCGAGGCCGAACAGGGCATGAATATGGCCCGCATCGCTTCCTTACGAGCCGGTCTGCCCGTTGAGTGTTCTGCCATTACAATAAATCGCTTTTGTTCCTCCGGCTTGCAAGCCATCGCCATGGCTGCGGAACGCGTCATGCTCGGCGGCGCCGAAGTGGTCATCGCGGGCGGCGCGGAATCGATGAGCATGGTGCCCATGGGTGGCAACAAGACCTCTCCAAATCCTTGGCTGATGGACAATTATCCGGATGCCTATCTGGGAATGGGGCTGACTGCCGAAAATCTCGTTCGCAAATATGGAATCACCCGTGAAAAGGCTGATGAGTTCTCTTATTGCAGCCACCAGAAGGCCTTGGCCGCCATCGCGGCAGGAAAATTCAAGGATGAAATCGTCCCCGTCGAAGTCCGCAGCACAGTGGTTTCCAATGGAGACGGACGCGGCGGCCGGGCTAAGACGGCCACCAAAGTCTTCGATACCGACGAAGGCCCTCGTGCCGATACCTCCCTTGATGCGCTCGCGAGACTGAAGCCCGCCTTCCATGCCCATGGGACTGTCACTGCGGGAAACAGCTCGCAGATGAGTGACGGGGCCGCAATCTCCGTGGTGATGAGCGCCGAACGCGCCTGGGCGCTTGGCGTGAAGCCCCTGGCCCGCTTCCTGGCCTTTGCCACTGCCGGTTGTCCTCCGGAAGAAATGGGTGTGGGACCGGTATTTGCGATTCCCAAGGCGCTTCGGCTGGCCGGCCTGAAGCTCGAGCAAATCGACATCATCGAGCTGAACGAAGCCTTCGCGGCGCAATCCCTTTCTGTGATCGGCGCAGCCGGACTTGATCCCGCTCGCGTCAATGTCAATGGTGGCGCGATCGCTCTCGGCCATCCGTTGGGTTGCACGGGGGCGAAGCTCACCGCCACGATCCTGCGGGAACTCGAGCGCCGCAAGGCCCGCTATGGCATGGTTACCATGTGTATCGGCGGCGGCATGGGCGCCGCAGGCATTTTCGAGCGCCTCTCGTAAATTATTGGAGGAGATATGGCGACTACGGCGACACCCGGCACCCTCGCGCCCGGCGGCAGCTTTCTCCTGGAATCTCCGCGCGCGGAAGACGTCTTTACTCCCGCAGAGTTGACCGACGACCAACGGCTGATCGGCCAGGCAGCCGAGGAATTCGTCACCAAGGAAGTGAGGCCGCTGATCCCCGAGCTTGAGCAACACAAAGAAGGACTGATGGCAGGACTTCTGAAGAAGGCGGGAGAAATCGGCCTTCTGGGCGGCGGCGTGCCGGAAGAGTACGGCGGCTCGGGTCTCGACCGCATCTCCTCGACCGTGCTCTCCGAGAGAATTTCCTCCTATGGCTCCTTCAGCGTCAGCGCCGGCGCGCATTCGGGAATTGGCACGCTGCCCATCGTCTATTTCGGTACCGAGGAGCAGAAGAAAAAGTATCTGCCAAAACTCGCCACCGGCGAATGGCTGGCGGCTTATTGTCTTTCGGAGCCGCAGGCAGGCTCCGACGCGCAAAATTCCCGCACCCGCGCTGTTCTCTCTCCTGATGGGCGCGATTGGATACTGAACGGCCAGAAAATGTGGATCACCAACGGCGGATTCGCGGACGTCTACACCGTTTTCGCGAAAGTAGACGGCGAGAAGTTTTCCGCTTTTATCGTGGAGCGTCGGTTCCCCGGATTTTCCGTAGGCGCCGAGGAAAAGAAAATGGGGCTGCGCGGCAGTTCCACTGTGCCCATCTTCTTTGAGAATTGCAAAGTGCCGCGTGGGAACCTGCTGCACGAAATTGGACGCGGGCACATCGTCGCCTTCAACATTCTCAATTCCGGCCGGTTTACGCTGGGCGCTTCGTGTCTCGGTTTCTGCAAAAGCGAACTCGAGTCCGCAGCGCGCTACTCCAAAGAGCGCACTGCTTTCGGGCATCCCATCAGCGATTTCGGCCTGGTGCGAGCCAAGCTTGCGGAAATCGCCATTCGTACGCTCGCTCTGGAGTCGATGATCTATCGGACTGCCGGGACCATCGATCAGGCTGTGAGGGCCGGCGCTGCCGGCGGAAACAAACCCACGAATTCGATGAAGGTGCTCGAGGAATACGCCATCGAATGTTCCATCGCCAAAGTATTCGGCAGCGAGGTCCTCGACTATACGGTCGACGAGGCCGTGCAAGTTTATGGCGGCTACGGGTTCCACGAAGACTATCCGGTCGCCCGCGGTTACCGCGATTCGCGCGTGAACCGCATCTTTGAGGGCACCAACGAAATCAACCGCATGCTCATCATCCAGATGCTGATGAAGCGCGCCGTCGCCGGAACTCTGCCCCTGATGGCGGCGGGCGCAAAGCTTCAGGAGGAGATCCTGAGCGGCGCGCCAATGGAGGATTCATCTGACGGTCAGTGGACAGAAGAAAACCGCATTATTAAGGGAGCCAAGAAGGTATTTTTGATGGCCGCCGGCGCCGCGCTGCAGAAATACCGGGATCGCCTCGCGGACCAGCAGGAGGTCATCGGCGCGCTGGCCGATATCGTCCTCGACATCTATCCCATGGAATCTGCTCTGCTGCGCGCTCAGAAATCTGTTGCCGCGCGCGGAAAGGATTCCTCAGGCGCCATTGTCGCTGCGGCGCAAGTGCTGCTGCAAGATGGCGCGGCGCGTGTCGAAGCCAATGCTCGCACCGCACTCGCCGCTTCGGTCGAGGGCGATATGTTGCGCACCCAGTTGGCGGTGTTGCGCCGTATGATCAAGCGCGAACCGGCGGACACCATCGGGCTGCGCCGGACCGTGGCCGATGCCGTGCTGAACGCAAACGGTTACCCCTTCGAGGGGCGTTAGGTTGTCGAAAGCGCAAGTCGCAAAAACTAATTCTTCTCGCGAGAGCGCCTCTGGTTCGGGAGTTGTTTTGCGCTCTCGTTCAGCGAAGTGGAATTGTGATTGGATTCCGTCCCTCGCTGAACCATACCTTCGCGGCTATACGCCGGAAGTCGAAAAGAACAAATCTCTTTTAGGCTATCGCTTCCTCGCAAAACCCTCGGCTTCCTCGTCGCAAGCTCGGAAGACAAATCGATCGGCTTCCGAAGCCGCTTCAGCCGGATTCTTTATCGGGTATCTCCGCGCCGCTCACGGCATGCCTTTTCTCAAAGCCACGCCGCCGGAATTTCTGATCTTCTGTTTTATCGAGCCATCAGGTGGCCGCTTGCATCGGCGTCTGGTCAGCCAGCCAGAGAGCCTGATGCGCCGCACTGCCGAATACATCCGCTGGCTGACGCATCATCTGCCCCGCTTCGAGCTATTTGCCGACGAACACGTCGCGCTCGTTCGCCATATTCCCACGCAGGAATGGCCAACGGACCGAACCAAGCACTACGCTCGAAATTTCACCATTGAAACGCTCGCTTGGCTGGTGCGCAGCGCGCTGGTGCGCCGTTTGCCGGAGGAACTCGCAGCGCCGCTGCCGCCCGCTTCGGAAAGACGCGCTGCACGGAAATAGCCCCTGAAACGCTGAGTCTGCATTGACAACCGCTGCAGCTCTGTCGTACATCCCTAAAGCCGACGTCCTCGCTGTAGGTTAATGTGCCCGGTCCGGAGGAGAGTCCTCGTGTCCGTAACTTCTGAGAAAAGCCTGTCCGCTTTACTCGATGAGCGCCGAACTTTCCCGCCGCCGGAGGAGTTTCGCCGGCGCGCCAACGCCAACGACCCCGGGATTTACGACCGAGCGCTGCGAGATCCTGAAGCGTTCTGGACCGAGGAAGCCAAAAAGCTCGACTGGTTTACATCATGGCAGAAGGTACTGGAATGGAACGCTCCGTGGGCTAAATGGTTCGTAGGCGGAAAACTCAACGTCACCTACAACTGCGTCGATCGGCACGCGCATTCGGCGCGCCGCAACAAAGCGGCAATCATCTGGGAAGGCGAGCCTGGCGACTCGCGGGTGCTGACGTATGGGATGCTGGAACGTGAAGTGAATCGCTTCGCGAATGCGCTGCGTTCAATGGGCGTGGCCAAAGCCGACCGCGTGGCCATTTATATGGGCATGGTGCCGGAACTGGCCATCGCCATGCTCGCTTGCGCGAAAATCGGCGCGCCACACAGCATTGTCTTTGGGGGATTTTCCGCGGAGGCGCTGCGCGAACGGATCAACGATGCAAAGGCAAAAGTGGTAGTCACTTGCGATGGCGCGTGGCGCCGAGGCAGCGTCGTACCGTTGAAAGTGAGCGTGGACGAAGCGCTGCGCGGCACTCCGACAATTCAGAACGTGGTTGTGGTCCGCCGCGTAGGCGATGCGGCTAAAGCGGCCATGCAGCCCGGCCGCGACGTCTGGTGGCACGAGATCACCGATGCTGCATCGGGTGAGTGCGCCGCCGAGCCCATGGATGCGGAAGACATGCTGTTCGTTCTGTATACGAGCGGCACGACGGGAAAGCCCAAAGGCATCGTGCACACCTCGGGCGGATATCTGGTGGGCGTTTCGACGACGCACCGGTACGTCTTCGATATCAAGGAGGAAGACGTCTATTGGTGCACGGCGGACATTGGTTGGGTCACGGGCCATTCCTACATTGTGTATGGGCCTTTGGCAAATGGGGCGACTTCGGTGATGTATGAGGGCACGCCCGATTATCCGGCTCGCGACCGCTTCTGGTCCATCATCGATAAATATGGCGTGAACATTTTCTATACCGCGCCGACGGCGATTCGCACATTTATGCGCTGGGGCACGGAATTGCCGGCTCGGCATTCGCTCGCAAGCCTTCGGCTAATTGGCACCGTCGGCGAGCCGATCAACCCCGAGGCCTGGATTTGGTACAACGACTACATCGGCCGCAGGCGTTGCCCGATTGTCGATACGTGGTGGCAGACTGAAACAGGCATGATCTTGATTTCGCCTCTGCCGGGTTTGACGGCGACGAAGCCGGGCTCGGCGACGCGGCCCCTTCCCGGCATTGTCGCGGAGGTTGTCGACGCCAAAGGCGACCCCGTCGGACCCGGCGCCGGTGGTTACCTCGTTCTGAAGCGCCCGTGGCCTGCGATGATGCGCACGATTTACGGCGACCCGGACCGCTACGTGCAGCAATACTGGTCGCGTTATCCGGGCCTGTATTTTACGGGCGACGGCTGCAAAGTGGACGCCGACGGATATTTCTGGCTTTTGGGCCGCGTGGACGACGTCATGAACGTGGCCGGACATCGCATCTCGACCTATGAGGTGGAAAGCGCGCTGGTGGATCACTCGTCGGTGGCGGAAGCCGCGGTGATTGGCAGAACGCATGAAGTCAAAGGACAGGGAATCTCGGCGTTCGTTACCTTGAAGGAAGGCATAGCGGCGAGCGATGCCCTGAAAAATGAGCTGAAGCAGCACGTGGTGGGCAAAATTGGCGCAATTGCGCGGCCCGACGACATTTTCTTTACAGCGGAACTTCCCAAGACGCGCAGCGCGAAAATCATGCGCCGCTTGCTGCGCGATATCGCCGAGGGCCGCATCCTCGGCGATACGACAACCTTGGCTGATCCAGCTGTCGTGACGCGGCTAAAGACGCAGTATCAGGAGGAAGGTTAGCGGGCCTTTCTTCGGCTTCGGGATAATTGACGTAGCTTCGGCGTCCTTCTAACATCTAACACAACACCTCTTATGTCGCCCAAATTACCAGTTCTTTTGCGCGACCGGTTGGGCCGCCTGCTCGAGAGCCTGCGTCTCTCTGTGACGGACCGCTGCAATCTGCGCTGCCTCTACTGCATGCCCGAGGAAGACTATGTCTGGCTGCCGCGCCAGGAACTATTGAGCTTCGAGGAATTAGTCCGGCTTGTCGATATCTTCACAGGCCAAGGAGTCACTCACCTGCGCTTGACCGGCGGGGAGCCGTTGCTGCGACAGAATCTTGATCGCTTAGTGGGCATGTTGGCGCAGAATTCGCGAATTGCCGACCTGGCTCTTACCACTAATGGTGTGCTGTTTGCGGATAAAGCCGAGCCGCTCAAGCGCGCCGGCCTGGGCCGGGTAACCATCAGCCTGGACACGTTGCGGCCCGAGCGGTTTCGCCAAATGACGCGACGCGACGAGCACCAGCGTGTGCTCTCGGCGTTTGATGCAGCTCGCCGGGCCGGATTCACGGGCACGAAACTGGATGCCGTAATCATGCGCGGGGAAAACGACGACGAGCTTACTGATCTGATCGAATTCGGCCGCAGCAATGGCGTGGAGGTTCGCTTCATCGAGTATATGGACGTGCTCGGCGCGACGAAGTGGAGCATGTCCAAGGTGGTCGCTCGCGATGAAATGCTGCAGCGGCTCGAGGAGCGTTACGGCAAGATCAGGCCTGTGGCGGAAACGAGCTCGGCCCCAGCGTCACGATTTCTGCTGCCCGACGGCACAGTCTTCGGCATTATCGCCTCCACGACTTCGCCATTTTGCCGGACCTGCGACCGCAGCCGTATAACCGCGGATGGGATGTGGTACCGGTGCTTGTATGCGACAAACGGCACCGACCTGCGCAAGCTGCTGCGCGGCGGCACCGCGAATGCAAGTGCATCGCGGGAAGCCGCTGACGCCGAGATTGCCAATGTCATCGCCGAGGGGTGGCGCGGACGCGAAGACCGAGGCGCCGAGGAACGGGCCGGTCGAAATGATCGCGGCGCGCTGATAGCGATCGAAGAACTGCGGCGAGATCCGCACTTGGAGATGCACACGCGCGGCGGCTGATTGTCAGCTGCCGGTGACGTGACCTAATTCCGTGCGTGCCTGCACCACTCGCAGAATGGAATCGCGGGTGACCAGCCCCACGACGTTGTCTTCCCGAATGACAGCAAGTTGATCGACGTTAGCCGAGCGCATGCGCTCGAGAACGCTGAGCACCGGCTCGTCCGGTGCGGTCCACGCCAACTTTTCCCGCGGAATCATTACTGCCTGCACGGATGTGGAAGGCCAATCCTCGCGCGGAACCGCTTGAAGTATCTCTACGCGCATGAGCCCGGCAAGCTTGCCATCGGACACGACCAAGTGCGCACGCCTGCCGGTGCGGGAAACCTCACGCGAATACTCATCGAGCGAAAGGTCGCGTCCGACCGTGGGCATCTCTGAGGTCATGACGTCGGCGGCGCGCAGGCCTTGCAGCGCGCCTTGCGCTTCTACCTGTTGATAGCTCTGCCGGGCCGCTGTGAGCAAGAACCACCCGAGAAAAACGAACCAGACGCCATTCACACTGGAGTGGAGGGCGAACGCCATGTACAGGCCAAAAGCCATCATGGCGTAAGCAATGGCCTGCCCAACGCGTGACGCGATACGCGTAGATCTCGAATAATTCTTGGTGATTCCCCAGACTATGGAGCGGAAAACGCGGCCACCGTCGAGCGGAAAACCGGGCAGCAAGTTGAACGTCGCCAAGAGCGCATTGGTACCCGCGAGCCAGTTCGCGAGCACGTTAGGCATGCTGTCGGTCGGAGTGGCCAGCGCCAGGAGCCAGAACGCACCCGCGAGCGCGTAACTCGATGCCGGCCCCGCCGCTGCCATCAGGAACTCCTGTCCCGGGCGCTCCGGATCGCGCGTAATGCTGGCGATTCCACCAAAGAAGAAGAGTGTGATCGAGGCGACCGGAATTCGATAATAACGTGCTACGACGCTGTGCGAGAGTTCGTGAAACAACACTGAACCGAAGAAAAGGAGGCTGGTTAAAGCGCCCAAAGACCAAAGCTGACGGCTGCTCCACTGGGGATAACGCGCGCCGAACTCGTCTACCAGCGAATAAGTGATTAGGCCGAAGATCAAGATCCAGCTCAAGTGCAGGTAGATAGGAATGCCGAAGACCCGGCCGATTTTGATTCCCGAGCGGCGCATGGAAGCCCCTTCGGGAGTATAACCGAATCGCGTTGGCTAAGCCGGAAAGCTGCCTAGAGCACTTTCGGAAACACTGCCGCAATTTTCCGGCGCGCGGGGCTTACGGGTCTTTTATGATTCCTGCGTGAAACTAAGCACCAAACTCACCATCTTCTCGGTAACCGTAGTGGCCAGCTCCGTCGGCCTGTTCGGTTGGGGCGTGGACCGGTTCGTACGGCAGCAATCCGAGCAAGAGCAACGCCAAAAATCCGGTACGCTGATCACGCAATTCCGGCGGGAGTTCGCACATCGCGGGGATGAGGTGGTCTATGCGATTGACGGCATAGCGCAGGCCGAGGGAACTCTGCGCATGGCCATCGATCTAAGCCGGGCGCAATCGGATCCGTCTTTATACGCACGCGACTCGCTGGGCATCGCCAGTTCACGGCAGATCGATTTTCTGGAAATTGTCGGGGACGACGGCACTCTGATCTCCTCGGCCCAATGGCCGGGGCGGATCGGTTTTAAAAACGACTGGGTAACGCAGAGAGCCGACTGGAATCAGCAGGGGGCATTCTTGTCCCGGGTCGAATTGCCGGACAAAGTCGAACTGGGATTGCTATGTGTTCGGACCGTGAATGTGGGCGAGAAGAAGATGTATCTGGTCGGCGGCAGAAAATTGGACAGCGATTTTCTGCAGGCGCTGGTCATCCCGGCCGGGATGCAAGTGATGCTCTACCGCAATCTGGAAGCGGCTTTCGTGCCGGAAGCATTGTTGGATTCCGAAGGCGCGGCGGCACAGCCGGAACGATTCGCAGGCTTGATCGGATCGATGCAGAAACAGGGGCGCGAAGGCGAATATGAGGTTCCCGGCTCCGGCGGAGACCAGAAGTTCGTGGCCCTGCGCCTAACCGGCCGAAGCAACGAGATGCTGGCTGTAGTCCTGGTGGGCAACGCTCAGGATACCGTGGTGAAAACGTCGGCCTACATCCGCAACGCGGGACTCGTGATCGGCGCGGCAGGCGTTCTTCTTGCTCTGATCTTTTCGTGGTCGCTCTCAGTGACGGTGAGCCGTCCACTCGAGCGCCTGGAGAAGGCGGCGCGCGAGCTTGCCGCAGGGGATTGGAAAGCGAAAGCCAACGTAATAGCCGCCCGAAACGAAGCGGGACGCGCAGTGAGCGCGTTCAATGAGATGACCGCGCAACTGAGTGCAAAACGCCAGGGGCTTGTGCAAGCCGAGCGCGTTGCGGCATGGCGCGAACTGGCCCGGAATTTTGCCGTGGAGCTCAAGGTGCCGCTTTTCTCTCTGCAACTCACGCTTGAAAATTTAGAGCGCGCCCGGGAGAAAACGCCGGAAAAGTTCGATGGGATCTTTGAAGAAACGATGAGAATGGCGCATGCAGAGATGGATAATCTGAAGGAGATCGTGGCCCACTTCAGCGATTTCGCCAAAATGCGCCAGCCTCGCATGCAGGCGGTGAACGTGAATGAAGTGGTGCGCGCGGCGGTAAAGTCGTTTGAAACCGCATTCCATGCGCGCGGGCGTCCGCCGGTGAAACCGGAGCTCGTGCTGGACGAAGGTGCGGAGAAGATTTGGGCCGACCCCGAGCTGTTGTACAAAGGATTCGAGAACGTGATCGCGAATTCGCTCAATGCCATGCCCATGGGCGGCACGCTTACCGTTCAGACGACGCAGCAAAATGGAATGGTGCGCGTGGAGATTTCTGATTCCGGTTCGGGACAAGACGCGGAGCCCACTGAGGCCGCGATTCGTTATGCAGCTAAGCTGGAAGGAGCCGGTTTGGGCCTGGCGACGATACAAACAGTAGTCAGCGATCACGGCGGCCGCATGTCTGTGGAAGCCATACCAGGCGCCGGAACGGCGTTCCGCATGGAGTTCCCGATCGCTCCAACATCGGTTAAGGCCCCAGAGGTGGCAGCCGCCGCGAAAGCATCGAAACCGCAGAGCGATACCACCACGAGAAAATCACAAGATGCTGCGCCGGTAAAATCGCAGGAAACTGCTCGGAGCCCGAAGCCGGTTCTGGCGCGCATGATGGATATCTAGGGCCAACGCGCTCTGGTTGCTCTAGATCAGCGCTAGCCAGGACACTTTGAGAGGTGGGTCTGAGATGAAGGGCTATCCGAATGCCTTGGTGAATCCGGACGGTGGGCACAAGGGCAGATCGGAAGAAGGCCGAACGCGAGAATTGACGAGATAATTCTGCGTGGATCAAAATCCGGCTGGCACCGGACAGCCAGATCAGCCGAGCCCAAGCCGCTCAACGCGAGTAGCCTTCTAGAATGTCCTCGTGGAAATGGTTTTTGTTGGGCTTTTTCGGAGGCGGAATTACCTTCTGGATTCCCGACGTAGTAATCGCGGCTTTCGACCATAACGAGCAGGGATATGCGATGACCGTGGCCTGCCCCGCTACGTTAATCTTCTTCTACGTGGTCATGCTGCGACTTAGGAAAGCGGAGCGCTCGGGGCCCTCAACTGCAATTTTTGCCATTCCCGGGATGTGGGTGTTGGCCCTGTCATTTACTACGCTGGCTCAGTGGATTCGATCGGACGCAGGAATAGGGTTCGAGTGGAGAGAAGTTGGCTACCTTCTGCTCTACAGCTTTATGCCCATCCGAGTTCTTGAGTTAGTGACGCTCGGAGGCGGCATCTTCGCGTTGACACTGGGAACACTGGCAATGATCAACTGCCACGTGATATTTGAGAGAGGCCGCTGGTTTGTTCCTCCTGGCCTCTGGACCCTCCATCACTCGAAGGATTAGCGCCCGGGCCACCGGTGCACTTCCAACACGCCTTTGTATCATCGATACGGCCAGGATGGCCAAATTTTTCGAGGCGACAGAATCGGCCTGAGAAGGTATATACTCCCGTGAATCGAAGTGCCGCAAAACCGAAATTGATCTTCTCATTCGAGGAGCGAAGATTATGAAAAATATGTCGAATTCACTGGGGCGGACAGTGCTGGTTGTTTTTTGCCTTTTGGCACTGGCTGCTTATTCCCGAGCGCAAGGGCAACCCGATTTCAGCAAGGTAGAGATCAAGACTACCAAACTCGGCAACAACTTCTACACTCTCGACGGCCAGGGCGGCACGATCGGCGTGCTCACCGGCCCTGATGGCATTTTCATGGTGGACACGCAGTTCGCGCCGCTGAGCGGAAAAATCGCCGCTGCGATCAAGCAAATTTCAAACCAGCCTATCCGATTTATCGTGAATACGCACGTCCACCCGGACCATACCGGCGGAAACGAAAATTTTCAGAAGATGGGCGCAGTCCTGATTTCTCGCAATGAATTGCGCGACCGGCTGGCGCATCCGGTGCCCGCCGCGAATGGCACGCCGGGTACACCAGCTCCTGCGGACGCGCTCCCACTGATCACTTACGAGGGACAGCTCACGTTCCACATGGATAGCGAAGACGTAAGGCTGATTCCCATTCCGCGCGCTCATACGGACGGCGATACCCTGGTCTATTTCCCAAAGGCCGACGTGATCATGACGGGCGATTTCTATCGTTCGGTTCAGTATCCCAATATGGACCGCGCCAACGGCGGCAGTCTGAATGGCTTACTCGACGGGCTCGGCAGGCTTATCGGGCTGGCGGGACCGAATACGAAGATCGTTCCGGGTCACGGCCCGGTGGTGAGCCGAGCGGACGTCATCGCGCATCGGGATATGGTGCTGGCGATTCGCGATAAAGTGTCGCAACTGGTGTCACAAGGTAAGTCACAGGACGAAGTCCTGGCCGCGCACCCGACTGCTGATTACGACGCGAAGGTGCCTAATTCCAAGGAAACCACGGAACGTTTCGTCACGCAGCTTTACGCGGAACTGAAACCGGCGAAATAAAATCGGCGGCTCGCGGTTCATACGAATTTGATCGAGGAGGGGTTTGCCCGTGAGACTTGCAACGTTTGCTCTGGAAGCGTGTATTTTGCTGCTTGTGGTCGGCGCGGCGGCGGCGCAGGATCGCATGCCCCCTATTCCTAAAGAGAAGATGACCGAAGCACAAAAGAAGTCCTTCGAGGAAGTGACGTCGGGTCCGCGGGGAGGAGGAGGAGCGGAAGGACCCTTTGTTCCGCTTCTCCGTAGCCCCGAGTTGATGAGCCGCTTGCAAAGAACCGGCGAGTACCTTCGCTTCCACAACACCATTGGGCCAAAGCTTACCGAGTTCGTCATTTTATTGACTGCGCGCCAGTGGACGCAGCAATACGAGTATGACGTGCATCAGGTGAATGGAGCCAAGGCGGGCGTTAAGCAGGAGACGATCAACGCCATTACGGAAGGACGCCGCCCTGCCGGGATGGAACCGGACGAAGAGATTGTCTACGATTTCTGCTCGGAGCTGCAGCATAACCAGAGTGTCAGCGATGCGACATATGCGCGCGCCGTCAGCAAGTTTGGCGAGCAAGGCGTGATCGACACGACGGCGCTGGTTGGGTATTACACGACCCTGGCGATGATCATGAACGTGGCGCGGTCGCCCTTACCGCAGGGGAAAAAAGCTCCGCTGGCTTCGTTCCCACACTAAGGCTTTTTAGCAAAGGACTTCCCACAGTGGGCGATTTTCTGCGAGGCAAACGGCAAAATGCGCCTCGATTAGCTGAATTGCTCCGCGCGCAGGAGCCGATTTTGGCGCCGGGTGCGTATGATGCGTTGACTGCGCGGCTGATCGAGCAGGCTGGCTTCCCCGCGGTTTACATGACCGGCTTTGGCACTTCGGCATCTCTGCTCGGCCGGCCCGATGTTGGCTTGCTGACCATGTCGCAAATGGTGGATAACGCGCGCCGCATCGCTCAAGCCATCGATGTGCCGGTGATCGCGGATGCCGATACGGGCTACGGGAATCCGCTCAATGTGATTCGCACGGTACAAGAGTACGAACTAGCCGAAGTTTCAGCGATTCACATCGAAGATCAGGTGATGCCAAAAAAATGCGGTCACATGGAAAATAAGCAGGTCATTGCCGCCGCGGAAATGACCGAGAAAATTCACGCCGCTGTCGAAGCGCGCACCTCAGGCGATTTTCTCATCATCGCGCGAACCGATGCCCGCGCAGTGGAGGGCCTCGACAGCGCTTTGCGCAGGGCGCGCGCCTATCGTGAAGCCGGTGCAGACATTCTTTTTGTCGAAGCTCCGCAGAACGAAGATGAAGTCGCGCAGGTTGCTCGCGCTTTCCCGAATGTGCCCCTGCTCTTCAACTGGGCCGAGGGCGGCAAAACTCCGCCAATGCTGCTGGAGCGGCTCAAGGAACTCGGTTATCGCATCATTATTTTTCCGATCAGCGCGCTGCTAACCGCCGCCAAAGCGGTCCGCGGGGTTCTGTCAGAAATCAAGACGGAGGGTACGCCCAGGCGCATTTTTGCTGACGGGAGCTCCTTCCGGGAATTCAACGAGATGATTGGTCTTGGTGAGATTCAGGAATTAGAGAAACGCTTCGCGACAAACGCAGAGCATTACACTGGCAAGACAAACGACTGATCATCCGACTGATCACGGGAACCCGCGCTTATTTCCATCACTCTAGCGGAAACTGATGCCGGCCTTTAGGCCGGCATGCCGCCCTGAAGGGAGGCGCTACACAAAGACCGGCCACACTGCTACAGGCTCGTCTTGATCGACTCTTGATCAGGGAATCACCGGTGGAACATAGGCTAGTGTGCGAGCGAAGAACCAAACCAGGAAAAGCACCAGCACCGAATTCACAATCAGCTGAAGAGCCGTAAAGCCCACCAAATCGCGCGCGCGTACTTTCAGAATCCCCAAAATCGGCAGCATCCAAAACGGATTGATCAGATTGGGCAGCGCTTCCGACGCGTTGTAGACCTGCACAACCCAGCCGAGATGAACGCGCAGATCCTTTGCCGCCTGGAGAACGTACGGCGCCTCGATGATCCATTTGCTTCCGCCGGACGGCACGAACATTCCCAGGATCGCCGAATAGAGGGAGACCAGAAGCGGGAAAGTGCCGTGCGAGGAAATGCGCACAAAAAAATGGGCCATGTTTCGCGCGATGGGAGACATCGTGACGATTCCAAAGATCCCACCATAGAATGGGAATTGGATCAGCACGCCGGAGGTTGCGGGGACTGCTCTATTCACTGCGCGAGTGAACGAGCGCGGGCGCCAATGCAGCAGCAATCCAGCCATAAGAAAGAGAAAGTTGTAGCTGTTCAAATCGAGCGCGGCGAGCGGTCCCCGTGCGGCCAGAACACGCGCAAGGTAACCGAATCCGATTAAGGCAATGACGATGGAGAGGAGCGGAAAATATTCGAGCCACTCACCCTTCGTCGTAGGGACGACACTATCCGCGACCGTTTCCTTTGCCTCAGTGACCCCAAACCACTCCGCCGTCTTTGTCGAATGCGCGGGAGCGGAGAGATAGGCGACGAGGAGGCTGGAACAAAGCAGTACCAAAGCCATGATCATACTTTGCGGAAGATAGAGCGTTTGCCCCAACGGAATTACGCCACTGATCTTGACAAGGTTCGTGGGAATCGCGCCGGGCGTTGCCATCAGCAATGCCGCAGACGAGGAAAACCCCAAAGCCCAAACGGTCCCCTGGCCGAGATAAGACGCCGCACCCATGGCGCGGTAATCGATGCCGCGAACGTTTTTGACGACTTCTCGTGCCAGCAGCGCGGCAAAAATAACTCCGAGTCCCCAACTGATCAGCGAAGTGAGCATGGAGAAAAGGGCCACAAAAGCGATTGCACCGCGAGGTGTGCGGGGAATTCGCGAAAGCCGCCGAATGATCCGCGAGACGGGCGGCGAAACGGCTACGACGTAGCCGCCCACGATGATCATGACCATCTGTACGGTGAACGGAATCAGGCTCCAGAAGCCTTGCCCGAAGTAGTCAACCACCTCCCAGAATCGCGAACCCGAGAGGATCCCGGCTACAAACACGATGATCAATGCGAGCAATGCAAAAACGAACGCATCGGGAAACCAGCGTTGCGACCAATCGGCGAGCGCCACGCCGAGAGATTCGAGTCTGCCAGCCCGCTCTTCGGTGCTGCTGTCGGTCTCAAACTTCATGGCGTCGCCTATCCTCTCATGAGAGGCTGCATTTTTACGCGCGCGCGGGTATAAGATCGGTCGGGGCAAATGTCGTAAGGAGAATCAACGCTATGTTCGCAAGATATACGCCGACGCTGGCAATCGCCGTGCTCGTTTGCTTCGCGGCGGAATTGGCAATGGCGCAACAGTCCGCGCCACTCACAGCCGTGCCGCCGAAGGAAGGTGACTTCATCGCGCAGAATTTCACGTTTGCCGATGGCGGGTCGCTTCCCGAGATTCGCATGCATTACACAACAATCGGAACTCCGCAACACGATGCCAACGGTCACGTAACAAACGCCGTGGTCATATTGCATGGAACCAATCGCAAGGGCGGCGTATTCCTCGTGCCGTCGTTTGCCGGCGTTCTTTTTGGGCACGATCAGTTGCTCGATGCGTCCAGATATTACCTCATCCTGCCGGATCAGTTCGGCGCGGGACTGGGCAAATCGACGAAGCCGAGCGACGGTTTGCGCGCAAATTTCCCACACTACGATTATGCCGACATGATCGCCGCCGTCCGGCTGATGCTGCGGGATGGACTGCACGTCGATCATCTGCGTCTGCTTGTCGGCACCTCAATGGGTTGCATGCAGGGATTCATGTGGGCGGAATCCAATCCGGATGATTTCGACGCCTCAATGCTGCTCTCCTGCCTCCCGACCCAGGTCGCCGGCCGCAATCGCATGGTCCGCAAACTCATGATCGACGACGTGCGGCTCGATCCCGGATACAACCATGGAGATTACACGCAGCAGCCGTACGGCTTGCGCGCGGCGCTAGGGCACTTGCTCGTTGTTGCCAGTGCGCCTACGTTGTGGCAAGCGGAATATCCGACCGCGCCGGCCGCCGACAAATTCGTGGATGAATACATCGCCGAAAACATGAAAACAACCGATGCGAACGATTTCGTCTACCAATATGACGCATCGCGCAACTATGATCCGCAGGCCGAACTTGGCAAGATTCGCGCCCGCGTCATGCTTGTGAATACCATGGACGACTTCTGGAACCCGGGCGAGATGGGCGTCGCCGAGCGCGAGATGCCCAAATTAAAAAATGCTCATTTCGTCCTGCTGCCGATTACCAAGGAAACCCGGGGCCACTATACGTTTTTTCAGGCTGCACTGTGGCAAAAACATCTCGGGCAACTTCTCGACGAATCGAAACATTAAAACGAACCGGTAGCCGCAGAAGCCGCCCACGTTACCCTTCCGGGAGGTCAGTTCATCTCCCAAGCTCGGCAGAACGTTGCTGCGTCTGCTTGGTCGCGCCAAGATACCACTCGAGAATTTGCTCACCGGTCCAGAACACCACGCCTGGCCGCGGCTTAATGTGCTCGAGTGCTTCCCGGAGGTAGCGAAGCCGGTGCGGCGTGCCCATGATGTACGGGTGTATCACCAGCGCCATGACCCGCGCCGAGTCCGCCGCATCCGCGTACAACTGCTCAAATTGATCGATTGCCCGCTGTTTGTATTCGCCCGCGGGGTGGTGCTGAATCAGCATCATGGCGACGTCGTTGCATTCCTGCGTGTAGGGAACATTGACCAGCGTTTTCGTGCGCGTCTTGAGTAAAACAGGCTGATCGTCGAGCACCCAGTCACACACGTAGTCGTAGCCCTCTTCAGCGAGGATATCCGGAGTGTCCCACGTTTCGGTGAGCCCAGGACCCAGCCAACCTCGCGGTTTTTTGCCCGTAAAGTCCCGAATCGCGGCTGTTGTCTTGGCGATGTCAGCGCGTTCATCGGGGACCTTCTGCATATTTTTCTGGCCGAAACCGTGGCCGATGAACTCCCATCCGCGTTCGACGGCGGCGCGGGAGATGGGCTGATACGTCTGAATCGCTGAGCCGTTGATCGCCAGCGTCGCGGGTATGTGAAAGTGATCCAGGACATCGACGAAGCGCCAGAAACCGACGCGATTTCCGTATTCATGCCAAGCCCAGTTCGGAATGTCGGGAATTGGAGAACCGCCCGCAGGTGGAGGCAGAACGGTCCTTGGCAGGGTTTCCTGCGGATTCCATTCTTCGACATTGATGATTACCCAAACCACCAGGCGCGCGCCGCCGGGCAAGACGAGCCGGGGACGGTCTTTGATCGGCGAATAGGCCAGGCGTTCACTCGGCAGCATGCTGTTTCCTCCGCGGTGCGATATATGACATTGAAAACCTGAAGATTAGTGCCGAAAAAGCTGGTGCATTTTGTGTTCGTGGCGAATTCGCTGTCAAGGCGAAAAGATTTGTTCAGACTATGCTGACCGTCAACTCTCCGACGCCTTCGACGGAGCCGTGCAGGACATCGCCTCGCTGTACGGGCCCGACGCCCGCCGGAGTTCCCGTGAAGACGAGGTCACCTGGAGTCAACGCGAAGAGATTCGAAAGCTGGGAAATGATCTCGGGCACATTCCAGATCAAGGCCGCAAGATCCGAACTCTGGACGCGCTTGCCATTGCGCTCCAGCCACAGCGGCCCCTTTTTCGGATGGCCGATCTTGCTGGCGGGCGCCACGGCTGAACACGGAGCCGAGAAGTCGAAGGCCTTTCCGGGCTCCCAGGGGCGCGCCAACTTCTGGGCCTGCAATTGAAGATCGCGCCTCGTCATATCGAGCCCCACTGCGTATCCATAGATGTGGTTCAGCGCGTCCTCAACGCGAATGTCGGCGCCGCCTTTCCCGATCGCCGCAACCAACTCGAACTCGTAGTGCACGTTCTGCGAGGACGATGGATAGGGGAAATCGCGCCCTTGCGGGAGCAAGGCATGGCCCGGCTTGAGGAAAAAGAAAGGAGGCTCGCGATCCGGATCATGCCCCATTTCCCGGGCGTGGTCGGCATAATTGCGACCCACGCAGAAGATCCGATTTACCGGGAACAAATCGGCCGTGCCTACTACTGGAAGGGCAGGTATCGGTTCGGGCGTAACGACGTAAGCCATCTGTTTCCTCGCTTCTTGATGAGGGCCGTCCTTGACGGCGTGCCGCTAGATTGCGTCATAATCCGCGGCGCCACCTGCGATTACAACCGCGCCATCGCGAATCTTCGGAATAGGGGTGCGGTGTGACGCTCGATTAGACAGTTCGATAAAACTAAGGAGGATAGCATGAACCGTTTGCTCGTTGGATTGCTCGCCATCACCGCTGCAGCCGTGTGGCTGCTGACGGGTCCTAATCTGCACTCCGCTCCGCAGCAAAAATCATCGGCGCCGCAATTCCTGGAAGGCGATGCCTACCAAAAGGCCCGCGCCTTTTCGCCCGCAGTAATTACAAGGGGCGGCAGAATCATTTGGTTAGCCGGCCAAACCACCACGCAAGACCTTAACGGCAAATCACTCCTCGGCGACTTTCAGGGCCAGGCAAGAACGGTATTCGCGCTCATGGACCGCACGCTGAAGCGCGATGGAGCGAGCCTGAAGAACGTCGTGAACATGACGGTCTTCATCAATGATCCTCGTAATGGCGATCAGCTCGTCAAGCTGCGCCAGGAATTTTTCCCCGACGGCAAGTACCCGGCAAGCACGATGATTACCGTCTCAGATTTTGCGCAGCCGGGAATGCTGATTGAAATTGAAGGCATAGCCGTCGTTCCCGAGTGAACTCTAGGCGATTGGGCTCGGTGCTGCCTTGGAAGGCGTTTATCTAGCCGCTCCGTCACCCAAGAGCAACTGTAAAGGCCGGAATGCGGTGAGCCCTACTTCTGGCCGGCGATCTCATCCTGGCCGGCAGGAATGGCAATCGTATTCAGGTAATCGATCGCCTGCGAAGGAACGCAAAGCTGTTCGTCCTCTTGCTGCTGGGGTGTAAATCTGAATTTATTGGTTACGTCCACGAACGGCTTCGTGTACATCTTGGGGTCGTCAATGGTTACGGTGAGCCCCAGATCGTTGCGGTCCACGCGCGTGTAGCGCTCCTCCACATGCATATTTACGCTATGCGGATACCCGCGGCGGTCGATCCAGGTCGTATCGTCCACGCCGGTGGTCTCGACAACAAGAGTGTTATCGCCATCCCAATGCCCGATGGAGTAGCCATACCACCTCGAACTCGGTCCGCCCTTCGTTCCAAAGTTCTTAGGTAGCGGGCGTCCATCCATCCACACCATGCGCCAGATTTTTGAGTACTGAGTCATGATCACGATGCCTTGCGGCATCGTCGCGAATGCCAGGCCCCTGGTTTCATTGGTCGCGCTGCGCGGGAAGCCGAATGGATCACACGTTCTCCACGGATCGTTCGAATGGGCGCTGAAGGGATCCGGAATATTCATCTTGAATTTGGATTGCCCCAGAGCGGTCAGAGAAGGCATATCGGCGAAGTTCGGTTCCAGCGGGCCATTCCAAAAGCCGGTCAAGTCGTGAACCGGAGCGGGTCCGCCCGGTCCGGCTTCGGCCAACTTCTGATAAACGCTCGGAGGACGCTGATCGACCTGTCCGGCCCGGCTGGTAGGCGTGTCTTGCGATCGGGCAAGTGACGACAAAGCGAGCGCTGCGGTCAGGAGGCCGAATGAAACGATTGAATAGTTTTTCATCTACACACTCCTCGGCTAGCGTCGAGTCCTTCTCTGCAAAGATGGCCAAGTAAGGTGACGTGTCGCGGTCTACTGTTCTCGGTAGCCCAGCGCGCTGTCTTTTAGCGCTGTGCCGTCGGCCAGGACGATTCGATTGAGCCGTCCAACGGGACGCCCGGTCCTTGATTGGTATATGTAGACCGTAACGACATCCCCCGGTTGCACGGATTCCTTGGTCCATCCCAACAATCCGAGCGAAGAAGGGCTTCCGGCCTCGCCAGCCCAATGCACGACGTTGCCCTTGTCATCTTTGACGTCGAACATCAGAAACGTATGTGGATTGCCCCAAACGAATTTGGTAACCGTCGCTCCTTTCAACTCCACTGCCTTGCTTGTCTCATATGCAGCGTTGCCATGATGTGCGAACACCGTGCTGCTTACCGGCAAAATAGCCACAACCACAAAAAAATAGAAGGCGATCCTGAGCCGCATTCGACTCCTCCCTGGGAGATTCGATAGCACAAATTCCCGCGTTCACGCAATGATTTCCATTGCGCCCTGGGGAACCGCTTTCTTGCTCTTGCACCCATAGACGCCGCGCAGCTATTCAGCGTTTCCGTAGTGGCGCACCTCTTGATGATTGTATTCGGAGGCGCTCCGTTGTATTTTGCCGGTCGTTCGGAATCGAAGAGGCGGAATCGAAGAACCGGAATTCGAAGAGGCATCTGGTTCGCGGTCACATTAGGGAGGCCACACGTGCGGGCGAAAATGGCAGGCTGCCTTTTATCAGTGCTGGGTTTAGTTTTAGTTCTGAGCGTCACGGGCCACCCGGCTCAGAATCGTGAGTCCCACCAGGCGGATACCAAGGCCCCGCTCAAACTTCTCGGAGTCATCGCGATTCCGGGTAATCCGCTGGTGAGTTCCGATATTGCCTGGGTCGACCCAGGAACGAGGCGATTTTACCTTTCCGATCGTTCGAATTTCGGCATCGACATAATCGATGCCGAGAACAATTTGTTTGTGGGCCGAGTGAGCGGCTTCGCAGGTCCCGGCAACTCCACACCACCGCCACCGAACGGCCAAGGCCCAAATGGCGTGCTTGTCACGCCGAGCAAGAAAGTATGGGCTGGCGACGGCAACAGCACTGTACAGGTTGCCGATGTGGATCCGGCCTCGCCGAACTATCTGAAAGTCATCCAATCCATCAGCACGGCAATTCCTGAATGCGGGTCGCACTGCGATCGTGCTGACGAAATCGGGTACGACGACGCGGACCACTTAATTTTGATCGCGAATAACCAGCCTCTTACGGCTAACTCTACGAATCCGCCGACCCGGTCCAATCCCTATGCGACTTTCATTTCGGCTGACAACTACAAAGTGCTGGGCCGTGTTGTATTCGAAGGCGCCACCGGATTGGAGCAGCCGTTGTGGGTTTCCGAATCGCACCGCTTCTTCATTACCGTGCCCGGCTACCGCAATAACGGTGGAAGCAACGGTGGAAACGGGGAAATTGCAGTCATCGACCCAAAGAGCATGAAAGTCGAAAAGACATTAAAGCCGGGCGAGTGTCATGCCAGTGGTGAGGCTTTAGGGCCGTCAAACCATGTACTGGTCACTTGCGGAGGTCCGGTCGTCTTGAATGCATCCGACGGCATGATTATCTCGAGGATTACTCAAATTGGCGGAGGAGATGAGGACTGGTATAACCCGGGTGACGGCCGCTTCTATTTCACATCGGAAGATAAGAGCACTCCGCCGGTAGAGTCGCTCGGCGTTTTCGATGCTCAATCAGGAATGTGGTTGCAAAACGTTCCAGACCCGGGCGGGCGGCAAGCGGTGGCTTTCGCTGAAAATAATCACATCTTTACCCCGGTGCGAGTCACACCCGCGATCATCAAGGACCCGTCAAGTGATAACACCACCTGTGCGCAGTTCGGATTCAAGGGGGCGGGTTGCGTTGCTGTCTTCGTTCACTCAGCCGAGGGGAAAAAGCAAAAGAAGTAAGAGGACGTGTTACGGTTTCGAATGGTTGATTTCTCTTGTGATCGTTGCGAATCCAACCGTCTTGCCGCTCGCATCCTTGACCTGAGACACGGACATCGACACGCGTATAGGGTTTCCATCTTTGCGGATATGAGTAGCCTGGCAGGGTGGAATCCTCTCTTCTTTCATGAGCTCTTTGGACAATTTGCCGAACTCATCCTGTTGGTCTTGAGCCATCAGCATAGATCTCGAGCGCCCAAGGACTTCAGTCGCCGAATACCCATAGATGCTCTGCGCACATTTGTTCCAGCTGACAATGGTGCCGCCAAGCGTGTAAAGCACAATCGCGTCATTCGCGTATTCTACGATTGAAGCCAATTGGGAGAGCCTTTCATGAAGGCGCTTACGTTCGGCGATTACGCTTTTCAGTTCCTGGCTCTGGCTCAAAAGGTCTCGCGTGCGGCCGATGATCTTTTCCTTGGATTCACCTGTGAATTCGACATACTTCAGTGCCCTTAAATACTCAACGAAGGCTTTCCAGGAGGCATGATCCAGTGAAAGAGGCAACAGCACATTAGTCGTCTCTGGCCCAGCCTCAGCGGAAGCCTGTCCATCCACTATTTGCCGAAGAAGTTCGCCGTAATTCTCGCTGAAGCTCCACCGCGGGCAGGCTGTATCCAGCAACCCTACTTCCTCTTCTGATTCGGCTTGTTCTCTAAGTTGCTGAGTCAAGCTCGCAATTTCTGCGCTATTTTCGGCTCGTTTTGCGAGTAACGATTCGATATTCTCGGGGACGCGAATCCAAATCTGCATTGTGAGTTGAAGGTTGTACGTGCAATAGGAAAGAACCTTCTCGGCCATTTCCAGCTTGGCCTCAACCGCGCTATAAGACTGATTTAGCTGCTGCACCGGTTTACTGCTCCGTGGTTAGCGTCTGTCAAAGTCGCAACTTTCAAGTTCGCTTAAAGGTCGCCAATAGCGGAAAAACACACTTCCGCATTCTTTGATAGCCTTCCCAGTTTT
>Ga0307479_10000393_pt1 | contig 39047 bp, 33 predicted proteins | sample atmos_gasesECM4C_FD_203743 | JGI IMG/M metagenome (GOLD analysis project Ga0307479, IMG submission 203743) | Hardwood forest soil microbial communities from Morgan-Monroe State Forest, Indiana, United States - atmos_gasesECM4C_515 | ecosystem: Environmental > Terrestrial > Soil > Temperate...
CGACGCGCTCCGCTCTTTCATCATTTTCTCATCACCCGCTCGGCACTCAGGACTTCATGGGCATCAATCACACCGATTGCGGCATGCTGACCTTCACCGACGATCAGCTCCTCGACAAACTCGAACAAAAAACCGGCGTTTCCGCCGTAACGCCCGCCCACTTCCACTCCTTCAAGGACACTGAGCAAAATGTCCGCCGCCAGGTCGCCCGCATCAAGGACCATCCCTATGTCCGCGACATCCCCGTGCGCGGCTTCGTCTACGACGTAAAATCCGGCAAGCTCACCGAAGTTTTCCGACCAGCGCCAGCGCGCCTCGCAACAATCCGCCTAACCCTCTTTACCTTTGAAGTTCGGCTTTTTTGCCTTTGAAGTACTCTTTACCCTTGAAGTTGGGTGCCCCATCCTTGCGGTTTTTGCAAGTGTGGGGCTTTTTCTGAGGGCTTTTCTGAGCATTCCATTTATGCGATCAAAGTCCTCGCGCTGTAATCAACCTTCACAGCGTTATTCCTATCAGCAGCTCAAATCCACACTCGATCACAAACGTCTCAAAACGCAAAATCCCAACCCGCTTTTCTCTGGTTGTTCCCAACCCCGCCACAAGAGATAGACTCTAATCACCTCACTGGCCCATTTCATGCAAACCCGCCTCTCTCTCAGCCGCAAGACAATAAGCCGCGTAGCACGCTGGCTAATCGAACTCGCATATCCGCTCTACGGTTTCGCCTCTACTCCCGAGCGCAGGCGCTACTGGCGTGACCTGCCCCTACGCCGCGCCGCCAAACTTTTTGCCGCTGTCTTCTTCGTGCTCGCCGGCGTTCCTTTCTTCATAGACACGATCTCCGCGCATTCTTACCCGCTCATTGCCCTGATCGTGATCGCAGCCGTTACCGGCGTTTTGCACGTGCTGTTCATTATCTGTGAACTGCGCCGCCCGCGTTGGATGATCCTGCCGATGCTCCTCATTGCCGCGGCATATTTGTCCCTCGCGAAATTGCCAAAAATATCCGAGCCGCCTCCACTCCGCGAAAAACGTATCGTGCTAGATGCCAGTTGTCTCATGGTGGCCATGCTCCTCGGCTATCGTTTGTTCCTCAATTTCGCCAACACCGAGGGCATCGCCCACATCCAACTCGAAACCGAACTTGCCCTCGCACACCGTCTTCAGAAAACCTTGGTGCCGACTTTTTCTTATCGCGGTACCGCAGTGGAAGCTTACGGACGAACCATTCCCAGCGCCGAGGTTGGCGGCGACCTGGTGGATCTCGTGGCTGATCCGCAACAAGGAGTCTTCGCTTATCTCGCCGACGTCTCTGGCCATGGCATTCCAGCCGGCGTGCTCATGGGTATGGTCAAGAGTTCCGTGCGTCAGGGTTTGCTCGCGCGTTTTTCTTTGCCGGCTATTCTCGATAGCGTTAACGCCGTTCTTCCGTCCGTCAAAGAACCCGACATGTTCGTCACCTTTGCCGCTCTGCGTTTCGAAACCTCGGATTTTGCGGAATTCACACTCGCGGGACATCCGCCGCTGCTGCATTTCAGCCACTCCGCGCAATGTGTCAGCCGTCGCGCCATGATTCAATATCCCCTTGGATTAATGCCCGAAGGTGGCTACCTCAGCGCCCGTGTGCAGTTCGGACCCGGCGATATCTTCGCTCTCGTAACTGATGGTCTGATTGAAACGTTGAACCAAAAAGAAGACGAGTTCGGACTTCAGCGCCTCGAGCATTTACTTCTTCAAAATGCCGCTCGTCCCCTGCCCGAAATTTTCGACGCCCTGATCGCCGCCGTCTCGGCCTTCGGCCCACAGAAAGACGACCGCACCGTTCTTCTCGTCCGCACGTTGCCGCGCACTCAGCAGCCGCCCACTACAACGCCCAATGTCGCAAGTCTTGCGCACTCCTGAATAGTCTTCAGCCAGAGCTCACCTATTCGTCGTCCGTAGCTTAATCACCTTGCCGGTTCATCCCAAGCATGATATTTATGCCTTGGTTCACTAATCACAATGTATATAAAGCTCGCAGTCGCCATCCTCGCGACGTTGCAACCATCAATTCTCACGGCCGATGAATTACCACGCCCCACTCCATACCCGTCCGCCGCAACCACAAATAAAATCTCCAGCGGAGAAAAATCTCCCATGTCAGACCGCGAAAAAGTCGGCCTTCGTGGCCCAGTCCAGCAATGCACCGAGGAGCACACTTTTCCATCTGCGGATTTTCCCGGCACGACAAGCACTACCACAACCACATACAGCCCCGACGGAAGAATTTTACAAATCACCAACGCCAATTCATTTCGGACCCGAGTCTCAAGAATCTTCTACCACCTACGCTTATGACTCCACCGGTCGCCTGCTTAAAAAAACAACAAAAAGCTCTGCTTCGCCCGATGTAGAAATAAAATATGACTACGACGACAAAGGGCGAATCATCAGCATTGGGGACCCGCTTGGAACTTCAACCTTTGAATATGACGACAGTGGCCGCAGAACTCGTAGCGGGTCGGCCCCGTCCGAGTCGGTAATCCCCTCCGGTACTGCGTATATGTTTCCCGTTCCGAAATACGAAGATTCCTATCTAACTATCCCGGCCGGCGGACACGTCAAAAGTTCGTTTAATGAGCAGGATCAACCCGTGGAATGGCAGGTCTCCGACGCGAGCGGCAATCTCACAAACAGGCTCATTCGCACATACGACGAAAATGGTCGCGTGGCGGAAATAAGGTACACCATCGAGAATCCTTTGTTCTCGCTACCCGCCGAGGCTCAACAGGAATTCTTAGCCGAGCCCGGCGCAGCCGAGCAATTGATGCAAGGCCTGACTGCACTACTCGGAGAACAATGCAATTTTATGAGAATCACTTTCAACTACGATGACGCCGGCCGAGTAATCGAAAAGCACCATCACACCGGCTATTCCCTGGAAACGACTACGAAAATCACTTACAACGATCATTCCGATAAACTCGAAGAGCACGAATTTACAACCGGTGACCTAAATCCGCCCAGGGATACGCAATCCGGCGAACCCTCGTCGCGCGCACCATTCCCTGATCAAGAATCCGACACGCTCTACTCCTACAAGTACGACAATTTTGGCAATTGGACTGAGCAGCGGACCAGCTCAGCCACCAGCGCCAACGACGTGCGCGTAACTCGCCGCGCCATCGCGTATTACTGATTCAGCCGCGAGCGGACCACAGCCTTAGCCACTGCTCCGGGTGGGCGCTTCAACGCGTCGTATAAGTGGGCGCTTTTCTCCAATTCCTTTAAAATGGCGTTGCGTATCGCGTGAACTGCTTGCCAATTATGTCGTTCAGTTGTGAGCTTCGACGCTCATCCGCGCTGCCGGTTCCACCGGCAGCACCCCATGAAACTGTGCCGCTTCCGTCGACCCCGCCAGCGCCGTCGTCGACGAGTTCCCACTGGAAACCACCTGCGCGATCTCATCAAAATAACCCGTTCCCGCAAACCTCTGATGCGTCACCGCGCGATACCCCAATTCCTGCGCCGCAAATTCTTCCTGCTGCAGCTTTGAATACGCCGTCATGCCCGACTGCGCGTATCCCCTCGCCAACGTAAACATCGACATATTCAGCGCATGGAATCCCGCCAGCGTCACAAACTGAAACTTATATCCCATCTCGCCGAGCTTGCGCTGGAAATTCGCAATCGTGGCATCGTCCAGTTTTTTCTTCCAATTGAACGACGGCGAGCAATTGTACGCCAGCAGCTTTCCAGGGAATTTCGCGTGAATCGCGTCCGCAAATCTCTCCGCCTCCGCCAGGTCGGGAGTGGAAGTCTCGCACCACAACACATCGGCGTACGGCGCGTAAGCCAGCCCCCGCGCGATAGCCGCATCGATCCCGCCGCGAAACTGGTAAAAGCCTTCCGGCGTGCGTTCGCCATAAATAAATTCTCGATCGCGCTCGTCCGCATCTGAAAGCAAAAGCCCTGCCGAGTTTGCATCCGTCCGCGCGATTAGAATCGTCGGCACTCCGCACACATCCGCGGCCAGCCGCGCCGCCACCAGCTTCTCGATAAACTCACGTATCGGCACCACAACTTTACCGCCCAGATGCCCGCATTTCTTCGCGGAAGATAGCTGGTCCTCAAAATGAACGCCGGCCGCGCCCGCCTCAATCATCGCCTTCATCAACTCATAAGCGTTGAGCGAACCTCCAAATCCTGCCTCCGCGTCCGCCACGATCGGCGCAAACCAATACGTCCCTGAATGTTTTCCTTCCGCGGATTCAATCTGGTCCGCACGCATCAAAGCGCGATTGATGCGCTTCACCAGATTCGGCGCGCTGTCGCATGGATACAAGCTCTGGTCCGGGTAAACGTCGCCCGCCGTATTTCCGTCCGCCGCAACTTGCCAGCCGCTGCCATAAATCGCCTTCAACCCCGCTTGCACCATTTCGATCGCCTGGTTTCCGGTAATCGCACCCAGCGCCGGAACATAATCGTCGCTATGCATCAAATTCCACAGCCGCTCCGCGCCCAGCCTCGCCAGCGTGTACTCGATCTGAATCGATCCGCGCAACCGCAGCACATCCGCAGCAGAATAAGTCCGCGTTATCCCCGTCCAACGCGGATCACTGCCCCATCCCGGCGCGCCAGCATAGTGATTTCCGTTTCCGTTTTTCCCGTTGCTTCCGTTAGCCGTCATGGTGTTCTCCTTATGTCTCGTTTGCTGCGGAGTAAAAATCGAGAAATCGTTTACGCGCGAGCTAAATACGCAATCACGCAGGATTAAATTCCCCGCTGTGAATCATTTCTTCGCTCATGCTGCGAGCCTCGCGAAGCCGCGCTGTTACCGCTGCATCGTTTTCCTTCGAGGCCTCACGAAGCAGCCGCTCAAGCTCTTCATCAAAGAGCTGCGCAATAAATTCCGGTGTATGCCGCACAGTCTTGCCTGTCTCGTCCACAATTTCCACCGCGTTCGAATGCATCATGCGCTGCGCAATCATCAACCGGTAAATGCGGTCCGTCGCCAGGTCTTCCATATAGCCATCCAGCAAACTCGCGCCCTTCCCGTTCAAAACGCCGTTGCGATACCGGATCACCGTTCGAATCGCCGCGCGCGTTCCCGCCACCGTACGCTTCCCGACATTCGTCGGCAGCGGCCGCAAATCCGGATGCTGCACGGCTTTTTCAGGCCGCTTCTGCAGCTGATTGGGAGCCGGAAATTGCGCCACTGCTATGTCGTTTTGATCCGGATGCCCGGTCCACGCTCCATCCATCAATGAGAGCGACTCATTCTTTTTATCTTCCGCAAGAACTTTCAGTGCCCGCGCATTCAACTCCGCGTCTTCGCGGCTCGGATAAAGCGCCGTCATCCCGCCAATCGCCAGCATCCCGTGCTTGTGGCAAATCTCCGGTATCAGTTCACGCAAGTTTTGAAAAAACGCTACGTTGTGCGGAATCGTATTGCGATCCGGCAGCACCCACTCAGGATTCGTAAGATTGAAATTGATCAAACTGGCCATGTAATCCCAGCGCCCCAGATTCAATCCCAAAATGTGTTCCCGCAAATTCCACGCAAACTCTTCCATCTGAAATGCCATTGGATGCGATTCCACCAGCGCCATGCACTTGATTGCGTTCGCTGGCAGTCCCTTCGCCTTGGCAATCATCTGGAATAGGTCGCGCCACCACAGTGCTTCTTCCGCCGACTCCGATTTTGGAATGTAAAAACACAGCGGGTGTTTCAGCACGTTGTAGTCCACCTGAAACGCGACCATCGCGACATCAAACAGCGACGCCGGCAGCAACTCCCCTTCGATAACGCCGGCTTGATGCAGGTGCAGCCCTCGCGGCCGCGTAAAAATCACCGTGTTGCTCGCACGAATCTCCACCGTCTTGTCGCGCTTGCGGTCGAAATAATTCAGCCGCCCGGCGAGCGCCTCGAGAATATTTTTTATCCCGCGCTGGTTATGCTCCCAGACATTGGCCGTCGAATCCTCGAGATCCAGCATCACCCCCGGCGCGCCCGAGTTCAGCATTTTCACTACCAGGTCCGCTTCATCCGCGGGCCCGGTCATCTGATTGCGTTGATCCGCGCACCACGCCGGCAACTCAATTCGCCACGCACTTTGCGTCGCCTCCGACGCAGGCAGGTACTCCGGCAGTCGCCCGGCGTTCGATTCCGCCAGCGCAATTTCCCGCCGCTTAACAAGCGTTTGCTGCCTGGCCGTCAACGCCTCGTGAAGCGGCCGCAGAAACTCAAGAAATCCAGCAGGTAAGTCGCGCTTGGCATCAAATCCTTCCGGCGCGCGATTCACCGGAACGATACGGTTCGCGAAATTCGCGCCTTTTGGCGTCCGGCTTCGCTGTGTGGCAGCAGATTTCATCTCAGTGTTTTGTTGCTCGTTTTTGTGATTGCTCATCGGAACAGTATGCACAATCCCGCATACCACAGCGACCATGATGGAGTAGACTCCATAATTGAGCCCGGGTCAAAGCGACTAGTCCGATTCGGACGTGTGCCCGCTTCGGCCATATGGAGCGTCCAGGCCTCAAAACTGAGGCTGTGGAGTTTCGCGCAGAGTAAATTTTTTTCAGTGTTTTAGTGGGCGCAGGCTCGGGCCGCTAAAAAATATGTCTCCCTCAATACTCAACCACGATCGCGCTCCATCAGCACTGGAAATCCCCCAGGACTTCCTCGCCCAAATAAAGCAGGACATCGCCGATCGTCGTATCGAAGCCGGTCTCCGCTGCCTCACTGCCCACCAGCAAATCCTCGAATCCATCCCAGTGCGCCAACATAATTCCGTCATCGTGCTCGGCTATCTCGCCCAATGGGTCGACGTCGGCTTTCCCGGCCGCGCATTGCTAAAAAAGCTGTTGTCCCATTTCGCCAGCGCTTCCCCTGAAAGCCTCACGTTGCTCGAATACGCGCATCTGCGCATGGCCGACGGCTTGGTCGCCATGTCCGAAGAAGAATTCGCCAAGGCCATCAAGAGTTTCAACACCGTCCTCACCCTCGAAAACGAAATCAGCGATAAACAAATGATCTCCATCGCTAATTTCTGGATGGGCCGCTGTCTTCGCCGCCAGGGCCGCTACGAGGATGCTCTTGGCTACGTCGCGAAGGCCAGAGACTTGGCCATGCAGCTCAAGCTCCCCAAAATGGCCGCGGTCATGCAAGTTTTGGAAGGCTGGGTTGCTTTCCAGGAAGGTCACCCAGAACAAGCCGCAAAAATCCTCAGTGAAGCCGAAGAAGTCTTAGCCGACACCGACGACTACGTAACTCTCGGAAACATCAGCTCCGCCTATGGCAGAATCGCCCGCCGCCAGGGCAATTCCGAGCATGCCCTCTCGAAATTTGAGAAAGCCATCGAACTCTACAACAAGCGCGATCCTTACAATCGCAATCTGGCCCGTTCCTTCGTCAACATTGCTTTCGTGAAGCGCCTGCTCGCCCTCCAACTCGGAAATAAAATCGATTCAGAAGCCGCCAGGCTCAGAAAAAAAGCCAGCAAAAAAGGCAAAGCAAATTCCAAATCTTCCCCCGCGCACAAGCTGCCCTCCCGCGAGCAACGCACCCAGCTTCGCAAAGAGGCCTTCGAACACCTCACCAAAGCCCAGGAAATTTATCAGCGCTACGACGATCACCGCGGCAACGGCAATGTGCACATCACGCTGGGCTACCTGAATTTAGACGACGGCGAATTGGATCGCGCCGCCGCCCAGGCCGCCGCCGCCTTCAGGCTCGGCGCCGAAAAAAAAGACAGCGTCCTCAAAGCTCGCGCGCGCATGCTGCAATCCGCCGTGCAAGGCGCAATGTTTGAAGGGCAAATTGAGGAAGGCGGGAGCCGCGTGCCTTCTTCGCAGCTCGCCTGCGAATTCGCCCGCGAAGCTCTAGAGTCCGCCAAGCACACGCAAAATCGCCGACTCATCGCCAAAGCACACATCACCTTGGGCCTCGCGCTCTGCCTCGATTTTCCAGACGATCTTGAAGCAGCCCAGCTGTGCGTCGATGCGGCATCAGCTTTATTAAAACCCGCTCATCAGGACTATGTTTGGCGTGAACTACAGGATCTGAAGCGCAAAATTCGCGGCGCAGGCAACGTCAATTCCACGCTGCGCGAATGGTCTCAAGGCATAATTGGCGATAAATCGTTTCAACAGGTCAGCGAGGAATTTGCCTCCATCGTCATACCCAAAGTATGGAGGCGCGAAAATCGCAAAGTAGCGCGCGTAGCCAGGCGCTTATCCATCTCACCCAAAAAAGTTCGTAGAATATTGCGCGATCAAGGCCTGCTGAAAAGCTCCCGCGATGATTAGCTTTCACCGCAAAAATTAAAAATCAACTCTCAGCTCGGGTACTTCGCCGAAATATAGTTGTGCAAATGCTCGATCGTCTCTTCCTGCTCCGAAACCACCCACTTTACCAAATCGCCGATAGATACAATTCCGATCACCCTGTCATTCTCCATAATCGGAAGATGACGTATCCGATTCCGCGTCATCAGCTCCATGCATTCGTCCACCGCGTCCATGGGACTAACAGAAATCACTTGGCTGGTCATAATCTCCTGAATCACGGTCGTCCGCGAAGATCTTCCCTGCAGGATCACCTTGCGCGCATAATCGCGTTCCGAGATAATCCCCGCCAGCTTTCCGTCCGACATCACCAGCAGTGCTCCCACCCCTTTTTCAGCCATCATTTCGATAGCTTCGTAAACAGTTTGCTCCGGCCTGACTGACCAGATTTCGTTGCCCTTAAGCTTAAGGATCGTTCCTACTGTTCCGCTGATCTTATTCACCGACGCACCTCGATTCAGGGGCCAGCTCACCCTCCCTGGTAAATCTGACGAGGCGATCATATTCCCAGCAACCGCCAGGGTCAATCGTACGCACCTGCCGGTAGTGGGTTACTTTGATTAGTAACCCCAAGAAATCAAATTGCGACGTGAGCGTTGGCATGGCATCGTATCAATCTAGTCTCCAAAATGACGAATCGACGCAGTCCATCATTCGCTTACTGGCAGACCTTATCATCGGTTGCATTGTGCTCGGCGCCACAGTTCGGGCGTCACACAGCACGAATGGCGCTGCCTTTGTCGCAGCTCTTGGCACTGTAGTTCTCGCGGCAGTTGTTGCCGGTTACCTGGAACGCTCCGCCAAGTGGGTATGGATTCACCCGCTACTGATCATGGCGCCAGAGCTGATCGCTCTGCCCGCTGCCTTTTTTACATGTCACGGTTTCGAGTGCGGGGGCGTGATCGGCTTTCTGATTTTTGCGTCACTGTTTACGATCGTATTGGAGGGGCTGTCTTCGCCGCTTTCGATGTCACGCGCCGGGTCACTCGACCCAATTGATCCCGAACGAGGGCCTCGTGATAATTTTTCCAGAATCGTAGGAACCGCCGTGGGAACAGCGTCTTAGGAAAATCCGTCGTAAAGACCTACGCAAAAACGACAAATGAAATGGACTCGAGACTCACTGCCCCGAGTAATACCCGTCCCGCGCTTGCACCACCAGCTCTTTCTGCTTCGTAGTCACATGCAGTTTGTGATATCCCGGCCCCGTATTTTTGTCCGGCGTGTAACCCAGGCTGTACTGATTGCGCAGCTCTTCTTCAATCTGCGCGTAAATCTTTTCGACCGTTTCTTTCTTCGAGACCTCAAACATCCTTCCCCCGGTCTCCCTTGAGATCTGCTCCAGTATTTTTTTTCCGTCAACCCGCTCTTCGCGCTGGCCTCCTCCTCCACGCCGCCCCGTTCCAAACGGCCCCATCGAAACCGCGCGGTTTCCGAATCCCTCGTCATCCTTGAACAAAATCGAATACACCACCGTATCCGCTCGCTGCGCCGTTTCGATGGCTGTCGTTATCCCCACTTTGCTGCCATGATCAACGCCATCTGAAAGGATGATCAGCGCTTTGCGCCCCTGCTGCTTGCTCATCAAATCGTCCCCCGCCAGATACACCGCATCGTAAAGCAGCGTCCCGCCACCATGGTGTCCCGAATTTCCTCCGCCGCCACCACCGCCGCGTCGTCTTCCTCCGGCGATTCCTCCACCACCTATCCCGCCTCCACCAATTCCCCCACCTTGGCCTCCGCCACCTTGTCCCCCGCCTCCACTTTGCCCGCCGCCGCCCGAATTCGCATCCATCTGTGGCGTCTGCAGCGACTGCAGCGCCGCCTGCAATTTCGGTCGCGACCCAGTGAAGTCCTCCAGCAACTCCACTTCCCTGTCAAAGTGAATCAAGAACGCCAAATCTTTATTTTCGCGCAACAAGTGGTCCAGGAAGCTGTAGCTGGCGCTGCGCTCTTCCTCCAACACGCGCCGTTGGCTCAAACTTGTATCCACCAGCAATCCCAACCACAGTGGCAAATCATTCTCGCGTGCAAAGTAGTTGACCGTCTGCGGCCGGCCATCTTCGTCCACAACAAAATCCTCTTTCCTTAGGTTCGAAATAATTTTTCCATGCTTGTCGCGCACCGTAACCGGCACGCTCACAGTCTTCACATCCATCGAAATCCTGGGCGTGCTTCCCTGCTCCGTCTTGGTCTGCGGTTGCGATTCCTGATTTTGCCAGGCCTGCGGATTAGTCTCGTGCGCCGAGGCAGTAAGTTGCTGTCGCGCCTGTGCCACGCCCGCGATCAGCGCCATCAAAATCAAAGCCCCATAACCGAGCCCTTCTCTCAACCCAACTCGTGCACCTGATCGACCGCCAGACAAGGCAATTCTCATTTCACTCCCAACCGCCCGGCGCCGGACGCGGGCGCCCAAAGGCCGCTGCTCAACATAGATGCAAATCCTGGTCAGGCAGACGCCTGCTCCGCACAGTTGGCGAACGAAGTTCGGAAATAAACTCCGCAAATAAACTCCGCCCAACAGACGCACCCGTGCTCCACTTAACATTCCCTTGCAGGCTTAAACTAGTTCCCGGATTTAATTCAATCGGATGGATTTTCAAGCCGTTGATTCCAGGTTTCGTCTTTTGTCTTTATTTGGTTATTTTATTCGATTGTTCGGCGGACCTGGCGGCACGCGACAATCCAACTACTATCTCAGCCGCGGAGAAAAATCCGTCAGCGTCATAAATGTAGAATCAATCTTTTCAACTAATTTCCCGTTTTCTTCCGACTTTCCCTTAACCTTCTTCCACTCCGCATCGTCCTGGAAAGTCTTCCAGTTGTCTACCGCAGCTGCCCGGCTGGGATGCTGCAAAATATAAATTAACGTGGTGCTTTTTTGCGGCTCATCCACAGGCGTCCAGTAAGCCACATTCTTCATCCCATGCCGTTCGAAGAGCTTCATGGTGTGGTCGCGAAAACGCGCCAGTACCGCATCCAATTTCCCCGGCACAACGTGATAGATGCGCAATTCGTACACCGTCTCGCCGCCCGGACCGGTCTCCTGCCCAGCTTCGCGCGCCGCAGCCGACAACGGTGCTACGAATGCGGCCGCAGACATAGATCGCAACAATGTTCTTCTTTCCACGGCGGCAGATTCTATCAGAGATAATCTGCCACAGCATCCAAAACCTGAAATCAATCAAAACAGTCTCTTCACCGCCAGAGAATTGGCAAATAGGCAAAACCGAGTAGCGTGCGATATCCACCACTGGGCTTTGCCTTTCAGCAGTACGATCGCTTGCAAAAAAAACATCTCTATCGTCACGGCCCTTAGTGCGTCTCATCTGAACAGCACGTTTCACCAATGCTTTTCGGCTGTGTGTACGTTTTCGTGGCATCCACAACCTGGCCTTTTTCATATTTGTCGTGGTGCCGCACCCAGGCCATGGAAAACGCCAGGCCCTCTTCGTCACGCCCCTTCGGCGCGATATCCAGAAAATTATAAGCGCCGACAAAAATGTCCAGTCCGCGTCCATAAGTGGAATACGTGTGAAATACCTCGCCACGCTCGTCCTTGTAAAACACGCTTGCGCCAGGCCCCTCGTCGGGAGTGAAATTCTGCATGGTGTAGTTGTAATTCACGTCCCCTTTGGCGTGCTCTTCTTTGGTGAACGAAACGTGATAATCAAAATTAAAATCAGTCCCATTCGACGAAACCCACTTGAAGTTCCAACCCATCCGCTTCTTGAACGCCTCGATCTGCGCCAGCGGCGCCCGCGAAACCACCACGAACGTCACATCGCGAGCATTCAAGTGCGGCACGCTGCCATCAAAATGGTCCGCCAGCAGCGAGCAACTCTGACAACCTTCCACCCAGTCCGGACCAAACATGAAGTGATACACGATCAATTGGCTGCGCCCGTCAAACAGTTCGGCCAACGTTTCCTTACCATTCGCCCCATCGAACAAATATTTCTTCTCCACCCGTTCCCACGGCAATTCACGACGCTGCCGGCTCACCTCATCGCGCAGCTTCGTGAATTCCTTCTCCTTCTTCAACAGCTCCTTGCGTGCCGCAAGCCATTGCGCCGGAGTTGTCACTTTCGGATTTTCTATCTTGCTCGTAGCTGAAGTTGCCATTGTCCCTTCTCCTTTTCTTTTCATTATTGTGATGAATACTTCCCGCGTTGTTTCCCGACCGAAAACTTCTCACCACCAGCGCCGTCAATCCTCCCGACGACGTAACTCCCGCGGCCATCGCCGCAACACTCATCAAGCACACTGGACACATAACCGCTCTCCGCGATCAACCTGCCTTAACGTCCCTTCTTCCCTTCCGCGCGTCGCCGCACCTGTTCGTGAATATACTTCCAGCCTTTTCCCATTCCCTCGCGATGCTCGTCCGGAATCAGCCCCAGCGCGATGTGGTGAAACTTAATCAACGTCCCGCCATCCACTTTGCTCAACCGGTATTGCATATTCGACACCGCCGCATACGACATAAACAACGGCCCGGTGATTTCAAGCAGCGTCGGCCGCTTGATCGCTTGCACCGTTCCCCAGAAGTGCCCGTTGTCGTCACCCAGGTCGCGGTACCATCGCCCGCCCGGCCGCGCCTCGAGCTTCATCGGCATCGCCGTTCCATCCGGCGTGGTGTTGCCTTCGCCTATCTGTTCAAGTAGCGCCGCAAAGGTATCTTCCAACCCCGCCTTTACGTGAATTTCCTCGGTGATGCGCACTGTCAAGTCTTCCACCGCCAATTCTTTCTTCGCAGTTGCCTGATTCATTGTCCCTTCCTCCTGTAAGAAGTTTTTCTATCTGCTCAAAAGTTTTGTTGCGATCACTTGCACTACTCCACCTTGTTTGAAGACTGACTTTTCTTCTCCGCTCTGTTTTTCACCTGCAACAACTGGTGCTTCCACAACTGTTCAAACGTACTCGTCCACTCGTGCATCGGCCGGATGGCCTCCGCATTCGCCCGATACAACATGTGCCTGCCGTTCCGTCGCACTTCCACAAGCTTCACCTCCAGAAGCACCCGCAAGTGCTTCGAGACCGAAGGCTGCTCAAATCCCAGCCTCATCACAATTTCCCCGACCGACTGTTCCCCCGTCGCCAGAAATTGCAATATCTCCCGCCGCCGAGGCTCCGCCACCGCATTAAACGCGTCCGATGTGGTAGCCGCCCTCGCCATTGCCCGAAACATTACATTCCCATATAGGAATATGTCAAGCCTTTTTTAAAGCGCCACACTGCGCTCTTCTTTGAAGTCTCTTTGCTTTTGAAGTACTCTTCGTCTTTGAATTTGGGTGCCCCATCCTTGCGCTTTTTGCAAGGGTGGGGCTTTTTCTAAGCATCTTCGCCCAGCTCATTAAGCTTTAGCCCCTGAACGCCGCAGTTCCTAAACCTGGAGCACTTTGCAACCAACAAAACGAATGCCCCCGATCTCTCGCGACCACTTGAAATCCCTGATGCAGTCCGAACAAGAGAAATTCTCCACTGCCCATCCCAAATCCAAGTCTCTCTTCACCCGCGCCGGCAAATCTCTCCTCGGCGGCGTGCCCATGAACTGGATGGCCAAATGGGCCGGCGCATTCCCTCCGTTCGTCAGCGAAGCTCACGGCGCCGAAGTAATTGACGTTGATGGACATCGCTACATTGATTTCTGCCTCGGCGACACCGCCGCCATGACCGGACATTCACCGTCCGCCACCGTTTCCGCCGCGCAAGCACAACTCGATCATGGAATATCTCTGATGCTCCCTGCCGAAGACGCCGTCTGCGTCGCCGAAGAATTGCAGCGCCGCTTTGGTCTGCCTTACTGGCAGTTCGCATTGACCGCCACCGACGCCAATCGCTTCTCCATTCGTCTCGCGCGCCACATTACCCGCCGCCAAAAAATTCTAGTGTTCAACTGGTGCTACCACGGCACCGTCGACGAAACCTTCATCACTCTGAAAGACGGCGCCTCGCGAGCACGAGCAGGCAACATCGGCCCGCCCGTAGATCCCTCAATCACCACCAAGGTTGTGGAGTTCAACGACCTCGCCGCGCTGGAGCAAGCCTTGCAACCCGGCGACGTCGCTTGCGTCCTCGCGGAACCTGCCCTCACCAACGTCGGCATCGTGCACCCCGCGCCTGATTACCACCACCAATTACGCGAGCTCACCCGCAAATACAAAACGCTCCTAATCATCGACGAAACTCACACCATCTGCGCCGGCCCTGGCGGTTTCACGCGCGCCGAAAATCTTGACCCCGACTTCCTCGTTTTTGGCAAAGCTATTGGCGCTGGAATTCCCGGCGCAGCGTATGGCTTCACTCAGCAAGTCGCCGACGCCGTCTCTGCCGGTATGAATCTTGAGGACTGCGATGTTGGCGGCATCGGCGGCACGCTCGCCGGTAACGCGCTCTCCCTCGCAGCTATGCGCGCCACGCTCGACAAAGTTTTGACAGAGGAAGCGTTCTCTCGAATGATCCCGCTAGCCGAACGGTGGACCGCCGGAGTGCAGCAAGCCATAACTAAATTCCAAATGCCCTGGCACGTAACTCGTCTCGGTTGCCGCGCCGAATATCTCTTTGCACCCAATCCTCCGCGCAATGGCACCGAAGCTCACAACGCCATGGACTTCGAACTCGAGCGTTTCATGCACCTATTCGCGATGAACCGCGGCATCCTGCTAACCCCATTCCACAACATGGCCCTAGTGTCCCCCGCGACCACCGCCGCCCACGTCGATCGCCACTCCCAAGTTTTCTCGCAAGCGCTCCAAGCCTTGGTGACTTAGCGCCGCGATTCGCATTCGCAGTTAGCCCGCGTGCCGCCAGTTCGCACTTGAATTGGGTGGGGTGCCCCGGGTTCGCAGTTGAGTTATGAACCCGGGTCTTGGGTTACCCTAGGCCACGCTCAAGTCATAGGCCGCCACAATTAATCAGCACACTACTCCAGCCTCGAACACAACAGTCCATGCCCGACGCGCAGAACAATCTATTAATTTGAACTGGGATCAAAACAGAACGCCCACGCCGATTTGTGGTGGGATTTTAGCTCGTCGATAGAATCGCCGGTGGAAAATTACGACTAAATCGGCTCGCCCGTCACCAGGGAGACGCGTCCATCACGGTCTCCCCTACAGTCACGGATACTCGAAATTTATCTCTCTTCGTGTCTCTCTTCGCGGTCGGGATGTTGGTGCCGCCACTTCCAATAGTTGCGCTGATCCCTGGCTCGCTGATCGTTGTACGCCCGGTAAGTTCTATGATGCTCCACCAGGTGCCCCCTGTATGCATGATCTTCACGGTCGTCCCAATTATGATAGTCACGATGATCACGATCATAGATTCGCACCTGAACGCCCGCTTCTTGAGGTCGCGGTGCTGCCATGACCCCCGTAGGCGCGAAAATAGCTCCAGCCAACAACAATGAACCAATAATTCGATGTGTAGAGAACACGATAATTCCCTCCAACTGCAAATGGATTAAAATCCCGGCCACTTAGAACTATGTGCTCCGCACCTCCCGCCGTATGCCCCATTCAGCACATGTGTCCAATCGCACAAGCAGTGTGGATCAATCTTCTGCAACTAAACGCGAGAAGCCCCTAGAGAGGTAGTGATAAGGGTTGTTACTGCTGTTGCTGTTGTGCGCGCATCAACTGCGTCTGGTGATCTTCCTCCAGGAATTGCGACCATTCTTCATCCGCCGCGAACTCTTCGTCTGGCGGCAGCACCGCTTGCGACGGCGTCACCCGCACGCGCACCTGCAATTCCGTCTCCGCCTTGCCCTTCATGGTCCCCATCGTCGGCGGCACGTCAGCATAATCTCTGCCCACGGCCGTGCGAATGTGCCGCTCCGCCGCGATCAGATTATTCGTGGGATCAAATCCCACCCAGCCCAGCCCCGGCAGCGCCGCTTCCACCCACGCGTGCGTTGCCCCGTCTGCCGAGCGATCTATATTTTCCTTGGCGTGATAAAGATACCCGCTGACATAGCGGCACGGAATCTCCGCTTTACGCACCAGCGTAATCATGATGTGCGCGAAATCCTGGCATACTCCCTGCCGCGATCGCAGCGCATGCTCGATCGGTGAATTTACCGCCGTGCTTCTCTTCACGTACGTAAAGCTGCGATACACTCCCGACGCCACGTCCAAAAGAAATGCCAGCGGACTGCGCCCGTCCCGTTTCGCGACCCCGATCTCGTTGGCCAACTCGTCGAGTTCCGCCGAAGACCGCGCAAAATGGCTCGGCATCAGCTCATCCCAATAGTCTTTTTTCTCTTTCATTTCTTCCAGGTCGTCCCACGCCTTGTAGTCCATCGTTTCCGGCAAGGGTTGCTGCTCATCTATATTTACTAACGAATCGGAAATAATCGTCAGTTGGCGGTGCCGCTGCGGCAAATCGAAATGATGCACAAGATTTCCGCGCGAATCCGTGTGAGCAAAAATCCTCGCGCGCGGATTCACCGACAGCTGAAAAATAAAGCAGCGCTGGTTGCCTTCGCTGCGCGGATGCATGCGCACTTCCATCATGCTCTGCCACACCGAGTGGCTGTACCGGTAGCGCGTAAAATGTCGGATGGCGTAGAACATTACGATTCGAAGGCGACCTCGATTGGATATTCGATATAAACCTCATGCACCGCGGCATGCAGGTCGCGGCACTGTTCGATAATCGCCGCCAGATACATGTGCAAATCCCCGCGTATCACTTCCCCGATCTGCACGTAAGTCACCGCCGATCGCAATCGCCCGATTAAGCGCTCGATCTTCCCAGTCCTCCGGCTGAGCGAGCGGTTGCTGATGGAAGTCAACGCGTGGTGCATCCTGTCCAGGGAATACCGCACCGAGTACGGGAACTCCGGTTGCAACAAAATAAAATCGGCGATGCGTTCCGGCTTTAATTCCGCGGTGCAAACCTTGCAATACGCCTCAAACGCCGCGCAGCTGCTCAATAATCCCACCCAGTCCAGATCGTCGGCATTCTTCTCCACCGAAAAATAGGCGTCCAGCAAAATGGATAGATTACAAGCTCGCTCGATGTATTTCCCCAGCTGGATAAAGTGCCAGCCTTCGCCGTGATTGATGGTCGTATCCGTGATGCCGTGGAAACGGTAAGCTCCTTCGCGCACAATGTTCACGATGCGCATGGCCCCCGCATCGTCATCCGCATGCAAATCTGTACCGGTCACTTCATGGAATAATTTATTCAGGTGCTCCCACATCTCCGAGCTGATTTCTTCGCGCACCTGCCTGGCATTCTCGCGCGCCCCGCCAATACACTTCATGATGGAAAACGCGCCTTCCGGATCCGCCACCAGCAGAAATAACGCGCGTTGCGGATCCACATTGGCAGAAGTCGTTCCGCGCGCCAGCGAAGAGACCGCGCGAAACCATCGCTCGTCCGTCGAAAATTTTGCAGGATTTAAAATCAGTCCGTAAGTTGCTTCCACCACGCGCGACGCGTTATCCGCCCGTTCAAAATAGCGGCTCATCCAGTACAGGCTGTCAGCTACGCGTGAAAGCATGGCGCCTGGTACTCATTTCAGCGTTTCTCAATTTTGCAGTACCCACGTGTCTTTCGACCCGCCGCCTTGCGACGAGTTCACCACCAACGAACCCTTGCGCAGCGCCACGCGCGTCAGCCCCCCGGGAACAATCGTGATGTTTTCCCCATAAACGACATACGGCCGCAAATCCACGTGCCGCGGCTCAATCGTTCCGTCCACAAAACATGGCGCCGTAGATAAATTAATCGTCGGTTGCGCGATGTAATTTCGCGGCTCCGCCATGATCCTGTCGCGAAATTCCGAGCGCTGCTCCGAGGTGCTGTGCGGCCCGATCAGCATACCGTACCCCCCCGACTCGCCCACCGCTTTCACCACGTACTGATCCAGCTTTTGGCAAACGTGATCGCGTTCCGCCGCATCCGACATCAAGAATGTCTCCACGTTTTCCAGAATGGGATCTTCATTCAAGTAATACTTGATAATCTTCGGCACATACGCGTAGATCGCTTTATCATCCGCCACTCCCGTCCCTAGCGCATTTGCGAACGCCACGTTTCCCGCGCGATACGCGTTGAACAATCCCACCGCACCCAGCGCGGAACGCGCCTCAAAAACCAGCGGATCCAGATAATCGTCATCGATGCGCCGGTAAATCACATCCACGCGCTGCAACCCAAACGTGGTGCGCATGTAAACCACGTTGTCGTGTACCAGCAAATCTCGTCCTTCCACCAGCTCTATCCCCATCTGCCGCGCCAAATAGGTGTGCTCAAAATAAGCGGAATTGTACGAACCCGGCGTAAGCAACACCACCGTAGGCTCCGTGCGTCCTTCCGGAGCAAGCGATTTCAATGCCGACAAAAGCACCTGGCTGTATTGCTCGATCGGCCGCACGCGACATTTCCGAAATAGCGTCGGAAAAATATGTTTCATTACCCTACGGCTGGTCAGCATGTATGACACGCCGCTCGGCACCCGCAGGTTGTCCTCCAGCACGACAAAATTCCCCTCCGGCGTGCGAATCAAATCCGTGCCCACCACCGTCACATACACGTCGCGCGGCACTTTAATCCCGCGCATCTCTCGCCGGTAGTGTTTGCAGGTATAGACAATCTTCCCGGGAATAACGCCATCCTCAATAATTCTGGCGTCGTGATACACATCTTTCAGGAAAAGGTTCAGCGCGGTAATGCGCTGCGTCAATCCGCGCTCAATGGTTTCCCACTCCGCCGCGGTGATAATGCGTGGCAACAGATCATGAGGGAAAATCCGCTCGGTGCCCTTTTCACTCCCGTAAACCGTAAAGGTAATGCCCTGGTTGAAAAACGACTGGTCGGCTTCGTGCTTGCTGCGCCGCAATTCGTCAGCGCCTAAGTTTAGAAGTTGGGTATACAGCGGCCGGTATTGTTTGCGCGGAAGGTCCGTCGAACGAAACATCTCGTCGTACGAGCCATTAAATTCGTAGCGCCGGAAAGCTTCGCTGGCGCTATGGTCAGGAGCATCCGTATCGATAATCATGGCGTTGCCGTGCCGTACGTGCCGGGCAAGCATAGCGCATTGCAACGTGGTTGATTATCGGTAAAACCAATTAGAAACATCGAAAAAACGGCTGAATACCGGGTGAATGAGGGCTAGGCGAAGGTTCGGGGTGCCCCAGGTTCGCAGTTGAGTTATGAACCTGGGTCCGACCCGTAGAGTCTACTTCCCGAATTGTGCCGTCTGCGCCACCGTTCCCGCCGTATCCCCATCAATCGCCGGGAATTCAATATCCGGTAACTGTTCCACCGCCCGCCGTAACGACTGTTCCCAGCTGGAATGAATCAAGTTCAGGTCCCGGTCCCCCGCGCATATCCGCCGGTAACGGGTCACTTCCAGGCTATCCTTCTTATACAGCAGCAAATCAAACGGCGGCCCCACCGTCACATTCGAGCGCATCGTGGCGTCCAGCGACAGCAACGCATACTTGGCCGCCACTTCCAACGAGGTAGTCGCCTGAATCCCCCGGTCCAGTATCGGCCGCCCATATTTGCATTCGCCCAACTGCAGATACAAAGAATCTTCCGTCGCCGCGATGGGATTGCCCTGCGGATAAATCAAATAAAGGTTCGGTTCCTGCCCCCGCACTTGTCCGCCCAGCAGCAAATGCACATTAAAGCTGAACGAATCGCGTTCCAGTGATGCGCGATCCAGCTCCGAAATACGCCTCACGCAGTTCCCTACGATTCGCGCCGCGTCATAAAGCGAGCTGGCCTGCGCCAACCCGCGCCCCGAATCAAAATCCGCGCGCAGCAGCGTTACCACCGACTGACTGATCGACAAGCTTCCGCTGGTCAAAATCACAAACATGCGCTCGCCGGGCTGCACAAAGCTGTACATCTTCCGGCAGACATTTACCTGGTCGAATCCGGCGTTGGTGCGCGAATCCGACGCCAGCACCAGCCCTTCCTGCGTCGTAATTCCCAAACAATATGTCACTAAGGCCTCGAAATAATAAGATGGTTCAACCTACTGCATCATACACCGTTTATTTACTGTGGATTTATGATGTATTGCATCGAAAAAGTATGTAACCGTACCAACCCCGAGTCGTGTTAATTTCTGCATTCCACGTCTCAGGCACGTAACTCCCATAGGAAACTCTGATTCCATGCTCATTCGTCTCGGTTACGACATGCAATTCGACACGCCTTCCGAAGTCCCCATCGTAACCCTGCTCAATGTCCATCCCTCCCGTAAACAGGATCTACGCGAACCCGACTATTTGCGCACCGACCCCGTCGTGAACATTGAAAGCTATCACGATACTTTCGGCAATGATTGTTGTCGCCTGGTCGCACCACCCGGCAAGATTCGCTTCCACAATTCCACGCTCATCGAAGACTCCGGAAAACCCGACCTCGAAGGTTTCGACGCCCCGGAAAATCCCGTCGAGCGTCTCCCTCATGAAGTTCTTCCCTACCTGATGAACAGCCGCTATTGCGAAGTCGATCTGCTCTCGAACACCGCTTCCGAATTATTCGGCAGTGTCCCCAAGGGTTGGCAGCGCGTGCGCGAAGTCTGCACCTGGGTGCACAACAAAGTCACTTTCGGCTATGAATTTGCCAATCCCTTTCGCACTGCCCTGGACGTCTACACCGAACGCGTTGGCGTGTGCCGCGATTTTCAACATCTCGCCATCACTTTTTGCCGCGCCTTGAATATTCCCGCGCGCTACGCCACTGGTTATCTCGGCGACATCGGCGTTATCGTCGCGCCGAGTCCCATGGATTTCAGCGCTTGGTTTGAAGTGTATCTCGGCAATCGCTGGTGGACGCTCGACGCCCGCCACAATATCCCGCGCATCGGCCGCGTTTTGATGGCCACCGGTCGCGACGCCACCGATTGCGCTATGACCACTTCCTTCGGCCGCGCCAAACTTCTCACCTTCCGCGTCGTCAGCGACGAAGTCCCGCAGTAGTCCTACCGTAAGTCCCTTACTCTTCAGCTAGCAGTACTGTTCACAGATTTTTCGTAAGCGAAACGTGTGTTACTGGCAATTCACACGAACGCAACATCCGCGTAAAGCACAAAGTGCAATGTGCTCTCCCGCAGTTCATTTTTTCATTCATGGTCCGCAAGAAGGAGAGTGCATGACATTAAAAGAAGTGGTATCCGAGTGCGTACAATACTGTCGCATGGCCGTAGTGGGCGCGACCGTCTTCCAATTCGCTTTGGGAGGGATGTTCGCACCCTCGCTGCAAGCGCAAGAGACAAAAACTGCCAGTCCCGTCAAGCACGTAATTATCATCGTCGGAGAAAATCGCACTTTCGATCACGTTTTTGCCACCTACAAACCGACCAACGGCCAAACCGTGGACAATCTTCTTTCCAGAAAAATTATCAATGCCGACGGCACCCCCGGACCGAACTTTTCTGAAGCAGCCCAGTCTCGGGCCGACGACTTCCATCAGGACAAATATCAGATCAGTCCGGAAAAGGATGCCGAGGACACCGTATACACAACCCTTCCTCCTCCGCTGACCGGCGGGCCCTCGGACGTCTGCAAAGACAACGGCATTTGCACCCTGGCCCAGGCCATCGCATCTGAGGACGGACTGTACCCCACGTATTACCAATACCTGCTGACTGGCGGCACAGGACAGCCCTCGCACGTTCCCGACCAGCGCATTCAGAACGTGCTTGATCTACCCTCCGGACCTTTCCAGCTGACTTCCAAATCTTTCCCCTACGATTCGTACGCTGCGAGCCCGGTGCACCGCTTTTATCAAATGTGGCAGCAAGAGGATTGCAACATTAAATTTGCCACCGCCAAAAATCCCAGCGGCTGCAAAGCCGACTTGTTCCCATGGGTAGAAGTAACCGTCGGCGCGGGTACCAATGGCAAGCCCCAGCCGGTAAATTTCAATAATCGAAGCACCGGTGAAGGTTCCACATCCATGGGCTTTTACAACGTGCAGCAAGGCGATGCTCCATACCTCAACTATCTCGCTAACACCTACTCCATGAGCGATAACTACCACCAGCCAGTGATGGGCGGTACCGGAGCCAACAGCATCATGTTGGGTTTTGGCGATGCTCTCTTCTTCAGCGACTCCAACGGCAATGCGGCAAAACCGCCTGAAGGCCAGCTAGTCTACGCCGGAACTCCCAACGCCGGAATCGTCCACGAGATCGAAAATCCCGATCCGCAACTCGGCACCAATAACTGGTACACCGAAGACGGCTACGGCGCGGGCGGCTTTGGATCACCGGTATCCGGCGGCGGCTCTTACAGCAACTGTTCGGACTCCGACGCTCCCGGCGTCTTCTCCGTCCTGAATTACTTGGCCAGCTTGCCCTACGAAGTAAATCCTAAGTGCGCTCCGGGCCACTACTACCTGCTCAACAACTACAATCCCGGCTACTTCGGCGATGGCAGTAACGCCTACACCGACCACAATGTCGCCAACACTCCTTTCACCATTCCCCCGACAAAACAGCGCAGCATCGCAGACGTGCTGATGGCAGCCGGCGTTTCCTGGAAATATTACGGCGACCAGTGGGATGCCTACCTGACCGATAAATACCAGATCAACTACGGAACCGTCGGCGCCCAGAGCGATCAGTACTGCAACATCTGCAACCCTTTCCAGTATGAAACCGAAGTCATGGCCAACGCTTCCGTCCGCACCAAGCACTTGAAGGACACCATAGACTTTTATGAAGACCTCAAGAGCGGCAACCTTCCCGCCGTCTCTTACGTGAAGCCCAGCGGCTGGGTCGACGGACACCCTGCTTCCTCGAAGCTCAATTTATTCGAAGGCTTCGTGAAAAAGATTGTCAACGATCTGAAAGCCAACGAAGAACTTTGGGAGAGCACCGCCATTTTTGTGACTGTCGACGAAGGCGGCGGCTATTACGACGCCGGCTACGTTCAGCCCCTGGATTTCTTTGGTGACGGCACCCGTATCCCCATGATCGTGGTCTCGCCCTACACTTCAGCGGGCCACATTTCCCACACCTATGCGGACCACGTTTCCGTCCTGAAGTTCATCGAGCGAAACTGGAACCTCGACACCATTTCAAAACGCAGCCGCGACAACCTGCCCAACCCCATACCGACAAAGGGCAATGCCTACGTCCCATCCAACAGTCCAGCCATCGGAGACCTGTTCGACCTCTTCGACTTCAGCAAAAAAGTCCAAGACAACGACTAGCCCCCGCTGACGCCCAGCGCCAGCATCACTAGAGCAAGCGCCGAGCCCGTTTCACCCGGTCTCGGCGCTTTTTTTTCTTTGTAAAGTATCGACCCGCATCGGGTGGCCCACCCTTTGCTGGTTTTGCAAAGGGTGGGCTCCGGGCACCGAGCACGTTTCGCCCAGCCTCAGGCGCTGTTTTTTGTTCTTGTATCGTCGACGACGTTTGCCGCATCCAAGCCAATTTCGCGCCGACTTGGCAAGACCGCATGCTAGTTCAGGCGGCCGTGGCCTATCAGTAGCGTAGGTCCGATACTGCGGGTCGTTGAAGCCGATCCTGTGTTTCTTCATTTGAGGGAGGAAATCGGATGGAAAGCTCAGCCGCGGGACAGCAACCTATGGCCGGAGGTGCTATGGCCACTGCAGAACAAACCTATTTACGGACCGAGTTGGAACAACGCCGCGAACGCCTGCACGAGGCGTTGCATTCGCCATCCGCCGATGCTTCTCTTTCTGAGTTGTTAAAGGCTGTGGACACTGCTCTGAGCCGTCTCCACCAGGGAACATTTGGGCTCTGCGAGACGTGCAACAGTAGTATTGAAGCGGAGCGCTTGCTGGCCGATCCGTTGGTGCGCTTCTGTCTGGACCATCTTACCAGCGCCGAACAGCGTGCCTTGGAGAGTGATCTTTCCCTGGCCGCACGCATCCAGCGCGTTCTCTTGCCCAAACCGGGCCTGGCACCAGTTGGATGGGAGGTGTGCTACCACTATCAGCCCGCCAGCATGGTGAGCGGCGACTATTGCGACCTTTTCGAAATGGATGACGGTCTGCTTTTTATGCTTGGGGACGTTTCCGGCAAGGGTGTTGCGGCGTCAATGGTCATGAGCCATCTACATGCGACATTTCGCATCCTCGCCGAAGCCGGTCTCCCGCTCGAGCGCATGGTCCAGGATGCTAATCGTATTTTCTGCGAGAGCACTCTCGCGGGGCAATTTGCGACTATCGTCGTAGGGCGAGCCACTCGCGACGGTTCGGTAGAGTTTGTCAGCGCTGGACACCTGCCCGTGCTTCACATCCATTGCGACGGCGCAACTCCAAAGGATTCCACGGGAGTCCCTCTGGGAATGTTCTGTGACGCGCACTTCCCAGTCCATCAGCTAAAACTGGCTGACGGTGACACCTTGCTCCTGTATACCGACGGTTTGACGGAAGCACGGAATCGCGCAGGTGCGGAGTACGGTCTCCAGCGAATCCGTGCCCTGGCGGCGCGGCATGCACGGATGAATCCTGCCGGACTGATTTCTGAATGTATCGGGGATCTGCTGAGCTTCGGGGAGGGTTCGAAGCAAACCGACGATTTAACGCTTCTTGCCGTTCGGCGTGCGGATAAAAGCGTGCCGCCAGCCTGAAGTTGGGAAGCTAAAAGTCCAAGACAACGACTAAGTTCCGCTGACGCCAAGCGCGAGCGCCGCTAAAGCATCCTGTATCGGGTGGCCTACCCTTTGCGGGTTTTGCAAAGGGTGGGCTCCGGGCCGCAAGCTCGGTTCACCCAGCCTCGGTGCTTTTATTTTTCTAAATTCCGAATCCTGAAAAGTTACGCCATGCAGAATTCGATTCTTCTCTTCCGCTCGGCTGAATTATCGACCCGATGAAGCAGCTTTTGCGCTGTCCGCGTGCACCACCGGCACGTCCACAAGATGTTCCGCGAGAAACCACACTTGCAGCTCGTTCGAGCGAATCACATTGCTGACCAGAAGATCATTTGTCCCATCATCTCCTGCTTCATCGGCTTGTCCGGCCATCGTGCGCGCCTCTTTAAGTATGATTTCGTGAGCCTCCAGCAGACGCGATATTTGCACCGGCACTTCTTCCCGGCCGCGCGGCGGACGCGGAATGATGGTCGTTTCAGCGATGTCCGCAGCCATGGCCAGACTGATGGCGCCCAGCAGTTGAATTCGCTCTGCGATCATGTCCACCAACTCGTCCTGTTCATCATGATGCTTATCAAAGAGCAAATGAAGGTGGTAAAAAGTATGCCCCGCAACCTGCCAATGGTGCTTCTTGTAGAGATCGCGAAGCGTCATGGTATCCGCGAGAACCTGGTTCAAGTTTTCGGCGCTGGCCGCACACACCTTTTCATCCAACGCAATCGGCAACTTCGCGATTTTTCCGTAAGCCTGAATTTCCCGAGCGTTCTGATGCAGAATCGGCTTTGCCCGTTCTGTGCCGCTCTCGAGTTGACCGTAACTCGCACTGCGTTTGTCGGCTTTATTAGCCATATGTGTCACCTCCAATGTTGACTAGCTCTCGACTCCCTATACTCGAACTGGCGACCCACTCTGATGACCGCAACTAGAGTCGCGAAGTCTGATTAGAATCCTCTTACTCCTCAACGTCAAGGCTCCATCGTTGGATCGATCGTCGCAACGTGCCGCTTTGTAAAATTCGTAGAGGCGTCTCCGTTCAACATCGGAAAAATTTGAGCTGTCAGGACCGCGCGCGCGAAACCGAAGCGCCCCACTGCTCAGGGCTCACGTCTCTGGCGTGACGCGAGAAAAGCCAGTGATGACCATCGAGGTCCTCGGCGCCATACTGAAGTTCGCCATACTCAGTCTCGTGCAGTTCTTCCACGATCGCGGCTCCGGCGGATTTCGCTTGTTGGAAATGTGCCTCGATGTCTTCGATGAAAACTGTTAGGCTCTGCGTCCCAAAACCAAGCTTTTTCGGGGTCTCTTCATGCCCAGCTTGCCTCAGCATGATCCAGGCTTTGCCGGCACTCATCTGCGCTCCGCTCAGCGGACTCCCGTAGCGGTAATGTTCAACGAACCCGAAGGCCCTACTGAGCCACACGATGGCTTCCTGCAAATCCCGATACCTTATGTGAGGAAGCACAATGTCAGTCGGTACAGAGCGGTTGAAGATCAACGAGCAGCCTCGTCCTGAAATTTGCACGAGCCAGCAGAGTCCCGCGTCAGCGTTCTACGATATTGAACCTACTGCGGATTGTTATTGTAGACCAGCGTCTCGCAATCGCAATCGACACATGGTTGCTTCGCTGGGGCGAGTGGGGCTTGTAACCTGACGGCGTGATGTGCGCCAGCTTCCGGGTCGAAAGCCCCTCGTCCACAACCATCGCATCCGCGTTGAATACCAAAGCCCATAAGGCTTTGACTTGCGTTTACTGCCGCCCTAACATACCGCCACCCAGAGTACCTGCGGCACTCATGATTGGCCAGACCATCTCGCACTATTGCATTCTGGAAAAACTTGGCGGAGGCGGGATGGGTGTTGTTTACAAGGCCGAAGACCTTAGCCTCGGGCGTCATGTGGCACTGAAATTTCTGCCCGAGGAACTCGCGCATGACCCGCAAGCACTCGAACGCTTCCGGCGCGAAGCCCGCGCCGCTTCGGCCCTCAATCATCCCAACATCTGCACAATTCACGAAATTGGGCAGCAGGATAATCGGCCGTTCCTGGCCATGGAGTTCCTCGACGGTCAGACGCTCAAACATCGGATCGGCAGACAGCCAATGCCCATCGAGCTGGTGCTGGATTTGGGAGTTCAGATCGCCGATGCGCTCGATGCCGCGCACGCCAAAGGCATCATTCATCGCGACATCAAGCCCGCCAACATTTTCATTACGACCCGCGGGCAGGCCAAGATTCTCGATTTCGGTCTCGCCAAGCTCATGCCTGCCCCCGCTCTCGCCGGCGCTGGAAACCTTTCGGCGATGGCCACCGCCTCCGATCAAGATGCGCTCACTCGCCCCGGGTCGACGGTTGGCACGGTGGCGTATATGTCGCCGGAGCAGGTGCGGGGCGAAGAGCTCGACGCGCGCACCGACCTGTTTTCGTTTGGGGTGGTGCTCTACGAAATGATCACAGGGATTTTGCCCTTTCGAGGCGATACCTCAGGCTTGCTGACCGAAGCGATTCTAAATCGCGTGCCAATCGCGCCGGTGCGGCTGAATCCAGATGTCCCGCTAAAGCTCGAAGAAATCCTCAACAAGGCTCTGGAAAAAGACCGCAAACACCGCTTCCAGAATGCCTCCGACATTCGCACGGATCTGCAAAGGCTCAAGCGCGATACCGCGTCGAGCTCAATGGCGGCACTTACAGCTCCTCTGCCACGGAGGCGTGGACTCGCCTTATTAGTCCCAGGTATCGCCCTGGCAGTGTTGGTCGGGGCTGTCGCTCTAACAAACGTCGGCGGGCTGCGCCAGCGACGTTTCGGAAGACCCGGCGCCGGCGCCATTCGATCGCTCGCCGTGCTACCGCTCGAAAATCTCTCACGCGATCCCGAGCAGGATTACTTCGCCGATGGCATGACCGAGACGCTGATCACCAATCTATCTAGAATTGACACGTTGCGGGTTGTTTCCCGCACCTCAGTGATGCAATACAAGGGAACGAAGAAGACGCTGCCGGAAATCGCCAAGGAACTAAATGTTGATGGCGTCGTGGAAGGATCTGTCATGCGCTCGGGCACCCGAGTACGAATCACCGCCCAGTTGCTTGAAGCGCGTACCGACCGGCACGTATGGGCGGACACCTACGACCGAGATCTTGGGGATGTTTTGAAGTTGCAGAGCGAGGTAGCGCAGGCCGTAGCGCAGCAGGTCCGGATACAGTTGACTCCCGAACAACAGGCGCGGTTCCGGTCTGCGCCAGCCGTAAATCCGAAGGCCTATGAAGCGTACCTGAAGGGACGTTTTTCCGAATCTGCCGCTACACAGGTATCCATCAAGCGGGCGCAAAGTTACTTCGAAGAGGCTATTCGAGAAGACCCCAACTTTGCGCTAGCGTATGTAGGGCTCACAGATTGCTACGGGGACCTAGGCACCCTTCGATGGATGCCTCCACAGGATGCCTATCGACACGCCAGCGAAGCCATCCACAAGGCCCTGGAACTCGACGAAACGCTCCCCGAAGCGCATAGCACGCTCGGATATCTCGATTGGCAATTCAGCTGGGATTGGCAGGCCGCTGAGAGGGAGCTCCGACACGCCCTTGATCTCAACCCTAACTACATCGAGGGCCACGTAGGCCTCCTGTGGTACTTGGCGTGGAGCGGCCGGCGCGATGAGGCCCTGGCCGAGCTGGACAAAATCCGCCTGCTCGATCCGGCGTACAAATCGCGTCAGGAGTCGGGATTCTATTATCACCAGCGGGATTACAAGTCGCTGGTCGAGGTAGGCGAAAAATCTGTGGCCAAGAATCCTGGTAACTGGATCAATCATTACTTTCTTGCCGTCGGCTACGAGGGTTCAGGCCGACAAGCACAAGCCATCCATGAATATCAGCGGGCCGTCGAGTTATCGCTGCGCGACTCGGATGCAATGGCGGGACTTGCACACGCCTACGCCGCCATAGGTAAGAGGGCCGAGGCCGAGAAGATACTTAGCGAATTGCAGCAGCAATCGAAAGTCACCTATGTTTCGCCCTATATGATTGCGGTCATATACTCGGGGTTGGGTCAAAAGGACAAAGCCTTCCAATTCCTCGAGAAAGCCTACCAAGAAAGGTCTCCCGACATCGCCTATTTCTTAAAGGCTGATCTCCGGCTTGACACGCTGCGTCCCGATCCGCGTTTCCAGGATTTGCTTCGACGTGTCGACTTCCCGCAATGAGCTCGTTTCGGCAAATAGCAAATAGCCAATTAGAATTGAGCGGGCCGATGACGACCTATGCGCAAATGATTTCAGAGACCTGATCGCGCCATTACTGCCGGGTTGCCAACCTCTCGTCTAGTACCGCTAGTCCGTGCTAGGCTGTGCCCCAACGGGAAGCAGAGAATATATGTGGATATGTCTTCCCTGAGAGTGTCGCGCAGGAAATTCGCGGTCTCTACCCTGGAAGGCAAGATGGCACGCCCAGTACGCCTTATTTCCATTGTGTTGCTCTCTTTCCTTCTGCAGGGTTGTGCGAAGCCATCCGCTCATGAACCGGTAACATTAACTCTTCTCGAGGAGTGGACCAACAAGAGGTTTAGCGAGGCCCGCCAGCAGGAGTTGCAGCAATTCACTCGGGAAACAGGTATCCGCGTCAGTCTCCTGCCGTCTCCGGAGTCCGCGCGGCAAAAGCTGGTTTTGTGGCGAGAGCTACTCGCGACCGGCTCCTCCGGTCCGGACGTTTACGGCATTGACGTGATCTGGCCTGGCATGCTCTCCGAGTATTTTGTGGATTTAAAGCCCTATTTCCCCAACGAAGGCTCCCTCCAATTTCCCGCCATAGCCGACGGCTACATTGTGGATAACAAGCTGGTGGCCATGGCCTATCGGGCCGACATCGGACTTCTGTTTTATCGCACCGACCTTCTGCGCCAGTATGGATATCGTGACCCACCCAGGACATGGAACGATCTGGAGAGTATGGCCGCTCGAATTCAGGCTGGCGAACGAGCCAAAGGTAAAAAACAGTTTTGGGGCTTTGTGTGGCAAGGGGCCGCTGACGAAGGGTTGACCTGCGACGCGCTGGAATGGCAGGCAGCCGAAGGCGGCGGGCGGATCATCGAGGAGAACCAAGCCATCAGCGTGAATAATCCACAGGCGATCAGGGCCTGGCAAAGGGCGGCGCACTGGGTTGGTTCCATCTCACCCCCAGGTGTAGTCGGATACAGAGAGTGGGATTCGCTAAACGTTTGGGTCGCCGGCGACGCCGCGTTCATGCGGAATTGGCCGTCAGCCTATGCCGACAGCCAGGCCGCAGGGTCGCCAATCCGAAATAAGTTCGATATAACCCTGCTGCCCGGTGGCAAGGCAGGCCGAGTGGGTACCTTGGGAGGATGGGGCTTGGCAGTTTCTCGATTCTCGCCTCATCCCCGTGAAGCCTTAGAGCTAGTGCGGTATCTCACCGGTAGGGACGTGCAGGTGGTACGCTCTCGCGTGCTTTCTCAGCCACCTACTTTACCGGAACTCTACAACCTGCCTGAGGTCCTTGAACCAAATCCTCGTTTTGATCTTTTGGGTCAAGCCTTCCGGACCGGCATGGTTTTGCGTCCTTCGAATGTCGCTGGCAAAAAATACCAGGAAGTCACCGACGCCTATATCCAGGCAGTGCACTCCGTGCTGACTGGCGAAAAGGGTGCTCCCGAAGCTGCTGCAGCCTTGGAGAATGAATTGGTTCGCGCCACCGGTTTCAAGAAGGGACCGCCACTAGCGAAATCAGCACACTCTGAATAGAATTCGGAGCCGGTCCAATAACATCTGCCCAGCTTCAGCTTCGCGCGCGGCGTTAGGGGCGTGGCATGAATTCGAGGCCATCGACAGCTCGATAGGAAGAACCGATGGGGCTTCACTCCACAACAGGACTGAACCTGGTCAAAAGCGCTCAAGCGAAAACTCTTCATGCCAGTCGCCTCAACATCGGCCCTCGCCTGATACTCGGCTTCGTATTCATCATCCTTTCGATGTTAGCCGCGGATGCCGTTATCCTTTGGCAATTCCACCTGGTCCGCACTCAGGCGGAGCGCCTGAATGGTATCGACCAGAAATTAGTTGCCGTGCTACGCGTTCATACCAGTCTGTTGGCCTTTCACGATCGCCTGGAAGAACTCGCGGACTCCCAAGACGTCGGTCGACTCGTGACAGAAGGCGGACCCCTTCGCACCGCGGTCCTGGAAGACACCCGTCGAGCAGTGAACGCCCTCAGCAGTCTGCCATCCGACCTGCAGCGAGATCCCACCATCCTGCCTACTCTCTATGCCATTCAGAGCGCGCTGTCATGGCAGCTTGAAGACATCACTACACTGGCCACCTCCGGCGACTGGCGCGCTGTGCACCTGCGCCTGGCGAACCAGGTACGCCCGCTGGAATCGCTGACCTCGGAGCTCGTCGAGAAAGTCGACCACGAGGCCGGCGAAGAGCAGGCCCAAACCGCGCGGAACATTACGCGAGTGCAGCGTCTTGTTTTTGTGGTTGTGCCGCTGACCGCCGCCTTCACCCTGCTGATTGCCGCTACCCTCGGCCTGGCCATTACTCGCAGCATCACGCAACCGCTGGCGCGATTGGTGGAAGGCTCAAAGGCCTTGGCGCGCGGTGAGTTTCAACATCAAGTGTCTGTAACTGGGAAAGATGAACTCGCTCGCGTAGGCCAAGTCTTCAACGACACTGCCAGCCGCCTGCAAGATCTCTATGCGACCCTGCAGCAAAGCGAAGATCGCCTCAGGCTCGTCATTGACACTATTCCGGCGTACGTCTGGAGCGCTAAGCCTGACGGTTCCGTTGATTTCATCAATCAGCGTCTCCTCGAATTTTTCGGTCGATCTATGGAGGACATCCTGGCCTGGGGTTGGGATTCCTTAGTTCATCCTGATGACCTCACGAGGGTGATCGGGGAGTGGGCTACAGCCGTGGCAACTGGAGAACCGATGGAGAGTGAAGCACGGTTGCGGCGCATGGACGGGGAGTATCGCTGGTTACTGATCCGCAATGTGCCGCTGCGCGACAAGTTGGGAAACATTATTAGTTGGTATGGAACCGCTATCGACATCGAGGAACGCCACCGCGCCGAAGATGCCTTACAGCAGAGCAAGAGTTATCTGGTGGAAGCGCAGCGGCTCAGCCATACAGGCAGTTGGGCAGGTGCTCCCGGAGCGGGAGAGATCCGCTACTGGTCCGAGGAATGCTATCGCGTCCTGGGTTTTGACCCCGACGGCGGACAGCCGCGAGTCGAAACATTCCTTCAGCGCGTTCATCCCGATGATCGAGCTAGGACTATGGAAGAGTTGGAAAGAGCAGGCCGTGAAAAGACCGAGTTCGATTTCAGCTACCGAATCGTGCATCCCGGCGGTGAGATCCGGGACATCCATACGGTAGGCCATCCCGTCTTCAGTTCATCCGGCGAGCTCGTCGAATACGTCGGTACCGTAATCGACGTTACCGAGCGTAAGCTGGCCGAAGAGGAGCGCGAGAGACTGCGCCAGGTACAAGCTGATCTTGCGCACTTAAGTCGCGTGACCACCATGGTCGAGTTGACCGCATCCCTGGCACACGAAATCAAACAGCCTATTTCCGCGGCGTTAACAAACGCGAGAACCTGCTTGCGATGGCTTGGTCGCGATTCCCCCGACCTGCCAGAGGCTAGCGAAGCCGCCTCGAGAATCGTCAAAGACGCAACGCGCGCGGCGGACATTATTAGCAGAATCACTCTGCTGTTCAAGAAGGGCGCGCTGCAGCGGGAGCCGGTTGATGTAAATGAGGTGATTCGAGAAATGATTGTCCTGCTGCGCAGCGAAGCGAACCGCTACTTCATCTCAATCCGAATCGAGCTTGCGGAGGACCTCCCCACGGTCATGGCTGACCGTGTCCAGTTGCAGCAGGTTTTCATGAACCTCATGCTCAACGGTATCGATGCCATGAAGGAAGCGAGTGGCGAAAGCGAGCTTACCATCAAGTCGGAAGCCGGCGATGGTCAAGTGCTGATCTCCGTTAGCGACACCGGTGTGGGATTGTCCACGGAGCAGGTGGACCAGATCTTCAAAGCCTTCTTTACTACCAAGGATAACGGCACTGGTATGGGCCTGCCCATCAGCCGCTCCATCATCGAGTCGCATGGCGGTCGCTTGTGGGCCACAGGTGTTCCCGGCCAAGGCGCAACTTTTCAGTTCACCCTACCCGCCACAGCCGCCGCCCACGCCTAACTCCCCAGTTGCTCCAACGTGATAGCCAACGTTCCTTTTCCATATGAGCGATCCCACCCTGCCAGCACGCGCTGATTCGCATCACTGACTCTAGCCCTGCTTCGTTCCAGATGAACTACGGGCTGACGCCAGTGTCCGCATATTGACAGGCTTTCTTCTTCGGTCTTTGTCATATGAAGGAGAAACGCTGAGTGTTAACGCATGTAACGACGTTAAAACGGCCTTTGGAATAGAACATGCACGACGTTGAACAGGAGATTAAATATGCCCGTTACAACAAGAACCACGACAGAAGCAAACTCGATCTCAGGAGTGACGGTCCCTGACACCAAACTTGCGCGAGAAGCAACCGAGCTGGTGCGTGACACTGAGTCTCCGTTGCTGTTCAACCACTCGACTCGTGTGTATTACTTTGGCTCGCTTGCAGGAAAAAGACGCGGGCTGCACTTCGACACCGAGCTGCTTTACATTGCCGCGATGTTTCACGACATGGGACTGACTCGCATGTTTAGCACTAAATCGGATCGCTTCGAAGTGGACGGTGCGAACGCTGCGCGAGCCTTCTTGCGTCGCCACAATATCTCACAGCAGGAGATAGACACCGTCTGGACGGCGATTGCACTGCACACTACGCCGGGAATTCCGCAGTACATGCATCCGGTGGTTGCGTTGTTGACCAACGGTGTTGAGATGGATGTTCTCGGAATTGCCTACTCGGAATTCTCCGACGCTGATCGCCAAGCGATTGTCGCCGCGTATCCGCGCACGGAGCACTTTAAAGAAGACATCATCCAGGCTTTTTACGATGGCATCAAGCGCAAGCCGCAAACGACCTTCGGCAACGTGAAGGCCGATGTGCTGGCGGATAAGGATCCAGGATTCCAGCGCATAAACTTCTGCAGCGTCATCCGCGATTCGCAGTGGAAGGGGTAAGAAATCTGTTAGCGGCGCTACCTCAGAATCGATGTGATTACCGGCCGCAGCGAAGAAGAGTCGGGTGCCCCAGGTTCGCATTTTGAGTTATGAACCCGGGTCTCGCAGTTGATCGGCACCCGCCATCTCTTACGGTACCTCGCTATCCACGAAAGGACAGTTCCATGCCACTCCTCAGAATCGATGTGATTACCGGCCGCAGCGAAGAAGAGTTGAAAAAATTACTCGACGCCATCCACTGCGCCATGCTCGCCGCGTTCAAAGTGCCTGAACGAGACCGCTATCAGATTGTGCACGAACACCCTGCGGCAAAAATGATAATCGAGGATACCGGACTGAGCATACCGCGCACCAAACAGATCGTCGTGGTGCAAGTAACCACCCGTCCGCGAACTCGGCTTGAAAAACAAAACTTCTACGAGCTGCTCTGCCAGGAACTAAATCGCTGCTGTGGAATCAAGCCGTCGGACATCGTTGTTTCCGTGACCCAAAACGCCGACGAAGACTGGTCTTTCGGATACGGTAGGGCCCAGTTCATCACCGGAGAACTTTGACCGTGAAGACGACTGTGAAATTACCAGTCACTCTTTTCTATTTGACGAGGCGGTCTCAATATGAGCGTACAAAATTATAAGAATGTAATCATCGGCAGCGGCGAAGGCGGAAAATATCTTGCCTGGCATTTAGCCCAATCGGGACAATCAACCGTAGTTGTCGAGCGGCGGTGGATCGGCGGTTCCTGCCCAAATGTCAATTGTCTTCCCAGCAAGAACGAAATCTGGAGCGCTAAAGTTGCGGATCTGACGCATCACGCCAGCAAATTCGGAATTACCTCCGCCAGCGCCCCATCTGACATGTCAGCGGTTCGAAAACGAAAACGCGAAATGATCGAGAGCCTGATCGCCGTGCACTTAGACCGCTACAAAGCAAGCGGTGCCGAACTCGTAATGGGCGAAGCGAAGTTTACGGCTTCCAGGACGCTCGACGTTCGATTGAATAACGGCGGCGCCCGAACATTGACTGGCGAACGAATATTCCTGAATCTTGGAACCCACGCGTCAATTCCATCGGTGCCCGGTTTGACAGAGTCCGAGCCGTTAACGAATATCGAGCTCCTCGAGCTAGATCGTCTACCAGAACACCTAATTGTGCTCGGAGGTGGTTACGTCGGCCTCGAATTCGCTCAGGCTTATCGTCGTTTTGGAAGTCGCGTGACGATTCTTGAGCGCGCTCCGCAGCTTCTTGGTAATGAGGACCCCGACGTTGTAGCCGCGCTGCTCCAGATATTTGCAAGCGAGGGAATTGACGTCATCGCGTCTGCCGAGATTCTCACTGCGCATGGTCGCTCCGGTACGGATGTCACTCTCACCGTGCAAACGTCATCCGGCGAAAAGACAATTTCAGGCAGCGACATTCTCGTCGCGACTGGACGCACGCCCAACACCGCCGGAATTGGCCTGGAAGTCGCTGGTGTGAAATTGGACCAAAGAGGTTACGTGAAAGTGGACGATCGGCTCCAAACAACCGCTCCGAACATTTGGGCCATTGGCGAATGCGCCGGCAGTCCGCAATTCACGCATATCTCTCTCGACGATTTTCGAGTTATTCGCGACAACCTTGCCGGCCTTGATCGCACGACCCGCGGCCGCATGATGCCATCCTGTCTGTTCACCGATCCCCAGGTCGCACATGTTGGCCTCAGAGAAACCGAAGCGGCCCGCCAAGGCGTTGCCGTTCGGGTCATCAAATTACCCATGGCCGCGGTGCTCAGGACGCGAACTATAGATGAAACCCGCGGGTTCATGAAAGCGCTGATTGAGGCAAACGGCGACCGCATTCTCGGGTTTACGATGGTCGGGCCTGAAGCCGGTGAAGTGATGGCCGTTGTGCAGATGGCCATGCTAGCTGGCCTTTCCTACACGACGTTACGCGATGCCATTCTCACACACCCAACCATGGCCGAAGGCCTCAATTCACTTTTTTCCAACGTTAAACCCGCGAACGCCGACGCAGCCAGTTCGGCCCGCACGGCCTAATTCCGCCGGCGCGACGCCGTAAGCGATCTTCTGCGACACGCTGTCTTCCACAATCATCGTCTAACGTATTAATTCATGAAGTCGGCATGTGGATTGTGGCTACCGCGAGAAGTACCCCGTCTTTGCCCGCACCTTCAGACCGTCGCGTTTCCCGCGAATCACAATTTTGCGAAAGGATCCATCTTTCGTGGCGTTTGTAGGGTAGTACGCCAATTCATAAGAGCTTCGTAATTCTTCCGCGATCTGATGAAAGTACGTGTGCGGATTTATAACCTCGGCATCAATCGCCACTCCCCCAGTCTCTTTCGCAACGCGGTCCATCACGCCAATTCCGTACTGATTCCGCGCCGTCAATTTTCCGTGCTTTTTCTCCGTGTACCGGATGGTGTAGACCACCACGTTTGCGCCTTGCGCCGCCTCGATGGTTGTCATCATATCGTGTGAACTCGAGTTATCTTCCCCATCGCTGAACATCAGCAACGCCCTGCGGCCATCTTCCTTCGCAAGTCTCTCCATGACCGGATAATAAATCGCATCATAAAACGCCGTACCTAAATCGCGGCTCTCCGGCGGCCCAAGCTCCGGAAACTTTTGCGTTTCTTTTTCATATCGCTTCCAGGATCCCATCAATTCCCCGCTCGAGTGAGAAAAGTCGCTCACCAGCCGGATGTGATTTCCAAATCCAACCAGAAACGCACGATCTTTCGCTGCCAGCACTTCCTTCAAGAACACTTCCAGATCGCCCTGGTGTTTTTTCGCGAAGTGTTCCTGACTCCCGCTGACATCGACAATCAATCCCAGCGTGAGCGGCACATCCGCGCTGCGCGCAAAATACGCGATCTTCTGCGGCACGGTGTCTTCCACAATATCGAAATCATCTTTCGTCAAGTTATCGACGAGCGCCCCACTAGCATCGCGCACTGTAAACGCCACCGTCACCAGGTTCACGTCCACTCGGATCGCTTCCTGGGCCAATCCTGCGGCGCCCGTCAACGTAGCAACCACCGCAGCCAATATCGCCACTCGTCCGCGCACACTCGCACCTCGAGAAAAACCGCTTGATTTACATACGTGATTCATGCCGATTTTGTTCACCCACCGCGTGCACAACTATATTTCTTTTTTCATTCGTGAGTGGCGCACTGGATTTGTTGCTATCGGGCTCACTTCAGTGAAGCGAGAAAGTATCATCAGCATATTTCGCTACGGAGTACAAACCTGCATCGGGTGGCCTACCCTTTGCGGGTTTGGTTTTGCAAAGGGTGGGCTCCGGCTCCGGCCCCTTCCTATGCCGCAGCATTTCAAGCCCCGCACTTCACCCCGATTTTGTTCGGCCGCCGATGCTCCCCCACATTTCCTTTTTCATTCGCCACGTGCTATCTTCCCCTTCAAAGGGAGAATTCATTTCATGTCTGTAAATAAAGTTATTCTCGTCGGCCGTTTGGGTCGCGACCCTGAGACGCGTTACACCGGCGGCGGCCAAGCCGTCGCGAATTTCTCGATCGCCACCGACGAAACTTACAAAGATCGTAACGGTGAACGCCAGAAGCGCACCGAATGGCACAAGATCGTCGTATGGGGCAAACAGGCGGAAATCGCCCAGCAATATCTAAAAAAAGGCTCACTCCTCTTTCTCGAAGGCCGCATTCAATCGCGCGAATGGCAGGATAAAGAAGGCCAGAAGCGCACCAGTTTCGAAATCGTGGCTAGCAATTTCCGTATGCTAGGCGGTCGCGGTGACGGCGCTGCGGTAGGTGCCGGGGCAGGCGCGGCAGCCGGCGGTGGTGCTCGTCACGCCGACGACTTCGACAGTCACGGCGCCCCACCCGACGACGCATTCGGGGGCGGCTCCGCGGCGCCCGCAGGTCCCGAGATCTCCGACGAAGACATTCCCTTCTAACTCTCCATGCCATAGGCAAAGTGAGTGGCAGCGGGCACGTTCGCCGTTAGACTGCGGCTCATTGCAGATTATTCATCGAATTATGACCCAAGCTCATGACCAGAACTTGAGCTTCATTGAGCAGGCCCTGAAATTAACTATTGCATCTTTGGGGATGACTGCCCGGGTCCCGCGCTTCTACTCCTGACAACCACCCGAAAAGTGATCGGCTTTTCCGCCCCTCTCTGAAACGCAATCTGCGTTGCCCCCGCGCCCAACGCTGCAAATTTCCACATCTCCTCAGTTCCACTCGCACCGGTTCCAGTGGGCGGCGCCACATGGCTGTGCTCAATCAATCGCACCTTCTCACTATCCAACGCCTTCGCCAATATCCATTCTGAAGCCGCGGCATCCTTCACCGGCATCGCAATCGTCACTTCTTCTCCCACCGAACTTCCGATCGTAGTCCCTACCATCTTGCCAGTTGCCCGCAGCACCGGCGCTTTGTCGCGAGCAACAGAAATGGCCATCAACCTGGCCCCCGCGAAAATTCCCTTCGCATCAAACTCAAACGAATACCACGCATGCCCCAACACCGCGCACGAGTGGCACTTCTCCCTCAACCGGTAATTCACAATGATGTGCACGCCGCCATTCGCGCCCATCTCTACATCAGGGATCTCCGTCGAATACCGGTCGCCCGGCCACGGCGAAAGCTCCGGGTGCGATTTTGCCAACCCGGTATATGTGGCATTGTGCGTCAGCGCGCGCGCTGCGATCGTCACCAGCTTGGAATTGTCCACATCAATCGCCGGAGGCATTCCGTTCACGATTACCCACGATTGATTTTCACTGGCGCGATACGGATAAAACACATAAGCAATATCCACCGGTCCAGCCGCTCTAAAATCGCGCACGAATCCCGGCTCGCCCAATTGTTTGGAAAATTCCACAGCAGCGGGCGACGCACCGGCCTCTTTCATCTCCGCCGCAAAACAATCCTGCAACTTGTCAGCATGAGTCTGGTCGCAACTAGCCTTCACCGCATCGATAAATTTCGTAT
>Ga0307479_10000394_pt1 | contig 39041 bp, 40 predicted proteins | sample atmos_gasesECM4C_FD_203743 | JGI IMG/M metagenome (GOLD analysis project Ga0307479, IMG submission 203743) | Hardwood forest soil microbial communities from Morgan-Monroe State Forest, Indiana, United States - atmos_gasesECM4C_515 | ecosystem: Environmental > Terrestrial > Soil > Temperate...
GGCCGAAGCGACGTTGCCGAGGCCGGCCACGGTGCCCGCTCCCCAGCCGCCGCCTTGGGGGACGTACCAGAAGTTGAGCAGCGAGCCACCGGGGCCCTCGACGAACACCGAAGGGGCCCCATTGGACTGGGGCACCACGGTCGGGGCCGAAGCGACGTTGCCGAGGCCGGCCACCGTGCCCGCTCCCCAAGATCCGTTCTGGGGGATGTACCAGTAGTTCATGAGGGACCCGCCCGGGCCCTCGACGAACACGGTGGGAGCGCCGTTGGACTGCTCGAGCACGCCGGGGGTCGATGCCACATTGCCTTGGCCGGCAACGGTGGCCGCGCCCCACGAGCCGTTCTGGGGGATGTACCAGTAGTTCATCAGGGCTCCGCCCGGCCCCTGGACGAACACCGAAGGTGCCCCGTTGGACTGCTCGATCACCGACGGCTCGGAGCTGACGCTCCCGGGCCCGGCCACGGTCCCCTCACCCCACGAACCCGAGGAGGGGATGTACCAGAAGTTGAGCAGCGAGCCACCCGGGCCCTCGACGAACACCGAAGGTGCCCCGTTCGACTGCGCCACCACGCCGGGCGCCGAGGCCGCGTTGCCGGGCCCGGCCACCGTGCCCGCTCCCCAAGATCCGTTCTGCGGGATGTACCAGTAGTTCATGAGCGAGCCGCCCGGCCCCTCGGCGAACATCGAGGGCGCCCCGTTGCTCTGTTCGATGACCGCCGGAGGCGGACCGTTCCCGCCCTGGGCCGTCGACGGTCCAGGAGGCGGACCGGAGGGTGCCGGACTGGCCGGGTAGACCTGCGCCCACGAGTAGTCGAGCTGCGGATTGCCCGAGGTGTCCACGAGGATCTCGGCCCAGCTCGGGTAGCCCTGGTAGCCGGATCCGTTGTACGCCGTCCCCATGTCGCACGGCTGGCACTTCAGGTTCATGAGGACGTTGTCCCGGTGGCCCCAGCAACCGCTCGTGTTCGACGGCGTGCAGTCGATGTTCCCCGAGCCTTCGCCGTCGTCGTACATCCAGTAGTAGATGGCCTCGAGAGGGTTGCCCACAGCACCCGCCCAGTTACTTCCCCACGACGACCAGGGGAACCCGGCAGGCGGCTCCGGGTCCTGGCTCGTCGCCGCGCCCTGGGCGGCCGAACCGTCGAGGGCGCTCGCCATGCCAGACAGGACAGGTAGCCCGCGATCGGCGCGCTCGAGGTTGGTCGCAACGTACAGCTGCTGGGCCGGACTCAACGAGTACCACTGCGACGGCAGCGCCATTCCACCGAGTCCTTCATGGCTCCGAGCGTTGTCGATGGCCGTTATGGCGGCGTTGGTGCAACTCGATGAGTTGTCGTACTGACTCCCAGAGCAGTTGTTCAGGAAGTTCGGACTGGGCGGGATGTTCTGTGGCGGGTTGCTGGGGGGCACGATGCCGGCTGAGGCGGTGACGGGGGCAGGCTGTCCGTGCGCTGGCGCCTTGACAGCAGCGGGCTGGACGACACTTGTGCCGGCCGTCGTGACCATGGCGCTACCACAGACACCGCACGCACCGATCAACACCGCGGCGCCGACACGCCTGCGGATCGCACGTGAAGCGAGACGAACTGGACCCTGGGGGAAGTGGGTGTGAAATCGCACACAAGCCTTATCGGGTGGACCTCGTGCCTGATTGAAGCGACAACCCCCGTACCATCGGCACTTTGTGGCGGAGTTGTGGTCGGAACCAACGGAGTACGCTGACCCGCCGATGACCAGGCCTGACGAGGCACACTCCCGCCACGGTCTGCGGGTCCAGACGGTGCTGAACGGCACGGATGTGGGGACATTCGGCCGATTCGCCCAGGGCATGTCGGCGGCGTGCGCGTTGGCGAAGGACTCAGGGCGGATCGCCACAGTTACGTTGGCCGTGGCCGACCTCTCGGGTGCACCCTGGGCGTCGGCGGCGAGCCTCTGCGAGCTCGCCGGCGAACTCTTCGACGACACGACATATGTCCGCGTCGAGGACGACGTCGGACCAGGCGGAGCACACAACCTTCTTTTCGACCTATCCAGCTCGCACCGGGGCGCGGGTTCCGACGTGGCCCTCCTCGTGAGCCCGAACGTCTATGCCTCCCCGCGCCTCGTCAAGGAGCTCATGACACCGCTCACAGATCCGAAGGTGGGCATCGTGGAAGGGCGGCAGCTTCCGCTCGAGCTCGCGAAGGCGTACGACACGGACACGGGCGACACCAGCTGGGCGTCGGCGAGCTGCCTCCTCGTGCGCATTGCATTGATCGAGCAGTTGGACGGCTTCGACACGACAGATCTGGGTTGGTGGGGCTACGACGTCGATCTGTCCTGGCGCGCCCGCCAACGAGGATGGCGAGTGGTGCACCGTCCCGGCGCTCGCGTCTTTCTCGACCACAGGCTCGCTCCCAGTGGAGCGCCGCTTCGGCGGGAAGACGAAGCGCCACAGGTGCGTCGGCATCAGGCACGGGCAAGCGTGCTGTTGCCGTGGCGCTACAGCCGCCCTGATGTCGCCGTGGAGAGGATTGCCGCGTTGACGGCGTCTTCCGATGACGCGGAGCGGGCGGTGGCCGACGAACTTCGGGCCCGGATCGACAGCGATGGGATGCCAGAACCGGTCGACCCCGAGCACGACGTCGGGCAGTTCGTGGCGGGCGGCTATGCCGTCGAGCGATTCTCCTACCGGGCGTGATGACGCCACGGAAAGGTGCGGCCCTGTCTGCGCTCGATCTGCTCGAGCGGCACGGGCTCCGTCCGGGCGACGTCGTCGTCGACGTGGGCTTCGGCATGGCGCCCGTCGCCGAGCGCATGCGGGACCTCGGGTTCGGCTTTCTCGGCATTGGTGATGATCCGGCGGTCGGCGCCGAGCTCGAGCGCGTCGGCTTCGCGACGCGCCAGGCGGATCCCTCCGACCCTGAGGCACTGCTGCAGGTGGTCGAGTCGGCCCTGGGGGGTCGCCCGCCGGGGGCGGTGTGCCTGGTGGGCGCCCTCACCGAGGTGCGATCCGATGAGGCGCTGTTGAGGCGGCTGCGTCGGTGGGCAGAGACCCGGGGTGCCGTGCCCCTCGTGATCACGGGGCCCAATGCCACCCATGTCGACGTGGCGGCAACCCTCTTGACCGACCGGGGGAGGCCGGAACACGGCCCCTCGTCGGATGAGGCTCCGAAGATGGTGCTGTACTCGGCCGCCCAGTTCGAACGTCTCCTCGCATCGACCGGGTGGGAACAGACCGACCAGAACGACCTGGTGCTCGAGCACCTTGACCCCGCTTCGTCCGTCGACGACGCGGCCCTCGACCCCACCACCCCCCTCGGCGGACATCTCGCCCGTGTTCGTGACGCAGCAGGGCCCGGCGGGCGCGTGGTGGAGTTCGTGCGGCTGTGCCGTCCGGGCGACGCGACGCCGGTCACCCCGAGGCCGCAGCAAACCGCACCTTTCTTATCTGTGCTTCTCCGCACCCAAGGAAGACGCCTCGCCACCCTGCAGGAGGCGTTGTTGAGCCTGGCGGCCCAGACGAGCGACGCCTTCGAGGTGATCCTCCTCGCCCACGACGTAGCGCCGTCGGCCCGCAAGGATCTGGAGTCCCTGGTGGCCGAGTTCCACCCGCGCTTCGCCGAGCGGGTGCGGCTGGTCGAAGTGCGAGGGGGTGAACGGGCCCGGCCTCTCAACGAAGGGGCCCGTGTCGCCACTGGGCGCTACCTGGCCACGTTGGACGAAGACGACCTCGTGTTCGCCCATTGGGTGCGCGACCTCGAGGAGCTGGCCGCCGCTGTGCCGGGTCACGTGGCCCGCACCGTCGTCGCCGTCCAGCAGGTGGTGGCTCGCCCGGGGGCGTGGGAGGGTGACGACGGCTACGAGGTGGTGAGCGCGCCCGTGCTCGACTACCCACCCGCCTTCGACCACGTCGGGCACTTGTACGAGAACCGCACGCCGAACTGCGGCTACGCCGTGCCGCGCTCGCTCGTCGCAGAGCTGGGCCAAGGCTGGGACGAGTCCCTCGCGGTGCTCGAGGACTGGGATCATCTTCTGCGCGTCGCTTCGCTGGCCGGAGTGGTGAGCAGCCCGGCCGTCACGGGGATCATCCGCTCCTGGCGCAATGCCGAGACATCGAAGACGCTCCACGGACCGGAGGTCTGGGAGGAAAGCTGTCGGCGAGTGGTGGAAAAGCAGGATGCCCACCCGCTCCTTTTGGACCGCGGCGCAGCGTCGCGGCTGCGCCAACTGGTTCACTCCGAGGAGACGGCCCGGCAGGAGGCGGCTCGGTTGGCAACCCAGTTGTCGGCGACCCAGGACTCTCTGGCCGGGACCAAGAAGACTCTAGAGCACATCCTGAACGTGCTGGTGGACACCGAACGCCGGCTCGACGAGGTCCTCGGGTCGACGAGTTGGCGGATCACTGCGGGAGTGCGGAAGTTGAGCGGGGGCCTGCGTCGGGTGACGGCCCCGGGCCGAGGTGTCCCGGCGGCAGGCAGCGGCCAGCCTCCCGACGAACCTCGGCAGGCACCGCTCACGACGGGGCGATCGGACTACGAGCGCTGGACGCGGCTGTTCGACACGCTCGACAAGGTGGTGAAGAAGCAAATCACCGAGCGGCTGGAGCCCTTGAGCGAGCACCCCCTCATCTCGGTCGTGGTCCCGGTGTACAACACGCCGCCGGCTTTTCTGCGAGCCGCTGTGGAATCGGTTCGCAACCAGGTCTACGAGAACTGGGAGCTGTGCATCGCCGACGACTGCTCCACCGACCCTGCTGTCGTCGCCGTGTTGTCAGAGCTCGCCGCCACCGACCACCGGATCAAGGTCGTCACACGAACGGAGAACGGCCACATCTCGGCGGCGACCAACTCTGCACTCGAGGTGGCACAAGGAGAGTGGGTGGCGTTCCTGGACCACGACGACGTGCTTCCAGCCCACGCCCTGGCCTTGGTCGTCCTGGCCCTGTCGCAACACCCTGACGCGGCACTCCTGTACAGCGACGAGGACAAGGTCGACGCCGAAGGCCGGCGATTCGACCCGTACTTCAAGCCTGACTTCGATCCCCTGCTGCTGCTCGGCCAGAATTACCTCGCCCACTTCCTGGTCGTCCGCCGCCAGCTCGTACAACGCCTGGGGGGCCTGCGCCAAGGCTTCGAAGGAGCCCAGGATTGGGACCTCGCCCTCCGGGTGAGCGAGCTCATCGAGCCCGATCAGGTCGTACACATCCCCCACGTGCTGTACCACTGGCGAGCTCACGGGCAGTCCACCGCCGAGGCACTGGCCGCCAAGCCCTACGCCGCCGATGCGGGACGGCGAACCGTGACCGAGCATCTCCTGCGATCGGGCGCCCCCGCCGAGGTCACCACCATCCCCGTGACCGGTCACAACCAGGTGCAGTGGCCGGTCCCCCACCCCGCTCCCCTGGTCACCGTGGTGGTGCCGACCCGCGACGGCAGGTACCTGCAGTCGTGCATCGACAGCGTGCTCGGACACACCAGCTATCCGGCCTTCGAGGTGCTGATCGTCGACAACGGGAGCGAGGACCCCGCCATCATCGACTACATGACCCGCCATCCGGATCCTCGAGTCCGGGTGAGGCGCGACGCCCGACCCTTCAACTACTCGGCCCTCAACAACGCCGCCGTCGAAGAAGCTCGAGGCGAGCTGGTCCTGCTCCTGAACGACGACACAGAGGTCGCCTCACCCTCGTGGCTCGACGAGATGGTGAGCCACGTGAGCAGACCGGGGGTGGGCGCGGCTGGCGCCAAGCTGTATTACGACAACGGGACCATCCAACATGCCGGCGTGCTGCTGGGCATCGGAGGCGTCGCCGGCCACGCCTATCGGTTCTGGGCCCACGACTCGTCGGGGTACATGGGGCGGCTCTTGCTGGCGCAAACCATGTCGGCGGTCACGGGGGCCTGCATGTTGGTGCGTCGCGAGGTCTGGCAGGCGGTGGGGGGCCTCGAAGAGGAGCATTTGGCCGTCGCCTTCAACGACATCGACTTCTGCCTGCGCGTCCGTCAGGCGGGCTGGCACGTGGTGTGGACGCCCCTCGCAGAGCTCGTCCATCACGAGTCAGTCACCCGGGGTCCCGAGACGCTGCGAATCAAGGAGTTCGTAGCCGAGACGCGCTTCATGCAGAAACGGTGGGGAGTGGATCTCGAACGCGACCCCGCCTACAACCCCAATCTCACCCTCGTGTACGAGGACTGGTCGCTGGCCTGGCCGCCACGCGTCGCCTACGGAGGCGAACCCGCCGCCCCATAGCCCACGGCGGACGAGCCCCCCTGTGCCAGACTCTGGCTGACGCCATCGAGCACAGCTGTCGCTGCCTCGGTGGTGGACACCGCGGGTGTGGCGGAACTGGTAGACGCGCCGGGTTTAGGTCCCGGTCCCTTCGGGGGTGGGAGTTCGAGTCTCCCCGCCCGCACGCACGCTTGGCCGCCGGTCCGGCTTTGGTCCGCGAACGCCGTGGTGGCGTTGGCCGTGTCGCCGGCCAGCGCTTCAGCCGGTTGCCGAGCCCGGGCGGCTGCGCCGCGGTGGAGGCGTGCCTCGCACCGTGGGGCGCGTCGGTGCCGATGAGGGAATGGACTGGATCACGGCGTCCGAGCGCGTGCCGGTGTCTCCGACGGTGAGCAGCTCCCTCAGCCGCGCCCGCTCGGACGCATCGAGATCGGCGATGGCGGAGGCGAGGATCCCAGGGGGCACCGAGGTGTGGATCAGGCGCAGCACCCGGCTGACCAGCTCCAGGTCACGCTGGGCCGCCTCGAGCTGGCTCTGCGGCTCGACGCGGGCCGTTCCGGGCTCCTCGCTCGAGACAGTGGCCGGAACCGGCTCGGTGGACACCGCTCCCAGTGGGAGACCACAACGACGGGCAGCCGATTCCACCGCTTGGCGCAGGGCCGGACCGGGAAGCGGTAGCTCTCGCTGGGTCCAGTCGGCCAGAGGGCCGAGCTCGTAGGCGAGCCGCTTGAGGTCATTGGTGTCGTCACTGACCGCCGAGCGAGAGACGAGCAGACCGGTCACCTCGTGGACGAGACGCCACTGTCCGCCCGGTGCGGTCCGCACGAGGACGAGACCCGCCACACCGGTGTCGACCGTGTTGGCTTCACCGTTCTCGGGCGTCTCTGCGCCCACCCCCCACTGGCCGGCGGGATCCCCACCCTCCACGCCAACGATGGTATCCGGCCGCCGTGGGAAGCGGGCCCCGTGAGCGCCGGGTTTCGCAGCGGCGTCGTCGCTCGGCATCCCACGGAGAGGACAAGAGGCATGGCCGTGCGTATGTCCTGGCCACAAGGGCAACGGCGCGATGGCTGCATTCGGCCAATTCCTTGGAGACGCTGCTCGCAGTCAGCGGGGCGACGCCCTGCGTGAGGTGCGGAGGCGTCGACGATCACGGTCCCGTCAACAGGTGGGGAGGGCCTGCCATCATGGGCGGCCGTGCAAGTAAGCGACGCTGCCGCCGAAGGCGCTCGGGGATCGGGAGAGGTCGAGGTGCGGATCCTACGCGGCGCGGAGTTGCGCGACGCGGCCGGCGCCGCTGCCCGCGCCCTCCAGGACGACCCTGCCACCGTGGCGAGCTACGGCCACGATCCTCTCGTCCGGCTGGCCCACACCTACGGCCTCTTCGTGGAGCTCTTCGAGCGAACAGTGGCTCCCCAGTACGGCGCGCTGTGCGGCGGATGTGTGCTCGCAGTGGCCGGTGTGCTCCCGCCGGGCACATGTGTGGGGGCACTGATGGCGCCCTATGTCGAGTCCACGTTGGCCAGAGCCGACCCTCCCCTCGGTGACCCGCTCCGTCCCATGAAGCTATGGGCCACGTGGGCGGCCCACGACGTGCAGGAAGAGCATTGGCACATCGGGCCAGTCGGCGTGGAACCCGGGTACCAGGGGATGGGCATCGGGCGGGCGGTCATGGAGGCGCTGTGCCTCGAGCTCGACGAGCACGGGCGGGTGGGATGGCTCGAGACCAACAAGGAGCGGAACATCCGCTTCTACGGCGCCCTCGGGTTCGAGCTGGTGGACGAGGCTGTGGCGCTCGGCGTGCCTAGCTGGTTCATGCGGCGAGACCCGGCGGGCTGACGAGGATCTCGTCGGCCGGCAGCTACTTCTTCCCGAGCGCCCGGGAAGTTCGGCCCGCCCATTCGGGAGCGCCCGGGGAGGTTTCGGCGCTTGGACCTCGTGCCTTGCTGTGCCCTCAGCCGCCTCCGTCGACGACGATGACCTGGCCGGTCAGGTAGCCGGCGCCCGCCGAGCACAAGAACCGCACCACCTCGGCGACGTCCTCGGGCCGGCACACCCGGCCGAACGGCGCCCCGGCGTCCAACGTGGCGATGTCGTCCACCCCCATTGCCGCTTTCACGAGTCGCCGCCCCATCTCGGTCACCACCAGCCCGGGCGCCACGACGTTCACGTGCACCCCGTGCCGACGCTCCTCCTTGGCCAGCGTCTGCGCCAGCGCCTCCAACATCGCCTTGGCCATGTTGTACGGAGCGCCGTTGGCGGGAAGGAGACGAGCGGCCACGCTGGAGACGAAGACGATGTCGCCGCGACCGTTCTGGCGCAAGGCCGGAACCAAGAGCTTGGACAGCGTGAACGCCGAGAAGGCGTGCGTGCGAACTACTCGCTCCAGCTCTTCCACGTCGGTGTCGACCACGCTTCGACCGCGACTGGCGATCCCCGCCGCGTGCACGAGCACGTCGAGCCGCCCGAAGTCGTCGAGCACACTGCGGGCGAGGTGCTCGTCCTCCTCGGCCACGTCCACCGACGCCTTGTAGGCGACCGCCCTCCTCCCAATCGCCTCGATGGCTCCCACCGTGGCGGCTGCGGCCTCCTCGTCTCGGCGATAGTTCACCGCCACGTCGCAGCCGTCCGCCGCCAGCGCCAGCCCACAGGCGCGCCCGATGCCCCGGCCGCCGCCAGTCACCAATGCCACCCGTCGGTCTCTCACGGTTCGTCAGGCAGCAGGTCGGAACACCGGTATGTAAAAGCCGTCGTCCAGTTCCTCGAAGTCGACCTGCAGCGCCATCCCGACCTGCAACGACGCGGGCTCGGCCCCGACGACGTTGGTCATCATGCGAGGACCTTCGGCGAGGTCGACGACGGCGGCGACATAGGGGACCTTTTCCCGGAAGGGCGGGAGGTCGTTCTGGTGCACCGTCGACCAGGTGTAGAGGGTGGCGTGTCCCGACGCATCTTCCCAAGCCACCTCCTCTGATCCGCAGCGAGGGCAGAAGGGCCGGGGGTAGTAATGCGCTTCCCCACACGCGGCGCACCGCACGATCAGCAGGCGTCGCTCGGCAGCGGCGTCCCACCACGTCCGGGTGTAGTCGTCAGGAATGGGGAGGTCGTAGCGGACCGGCATGTGGTATTCGTCTGAGCGGGGCCTGGATTGACCCTGGCCCAGGCATCGGCCATGCTGCCCGGGTTCTCGATCCGGCGTCAACGTGGCGGCGGGGCGGTGGGAGCGCCAGGAGGAGGTCAAGACGCATGGGGATGCTCGACGGCAAGGTGGCCATCGTCACCGGTGCGGGCCGAGGCATCGGGCGAGCGGAAGCGCTGCTGCTCGCCGAGGAAGGGGCCAAGGTCATCGTCAACGATGTGGGCGCGTCACGAGCCGGAGAAGGCGCCGACGCCTCTCCCGCCGAGCAGACGGTGAAGGACATCAAGGCGGCCGGCGGCGACTCGGCGCTCAACGCCGACGACGTGAGCTCGTGGAAGGGTGCCGAGAACCTCGTCAAGCAGGCGGTCGACACCTGGGGCCAGCTCGACATCCTGGTCAACAACGCCGGGATCCTCCGGGACAAGATGAGCTTCAACATGGAGGAGTCGGACTGGGACGACGTGATCCGCGTCCATTTGAAGGGCCACTTCGCCATGGCACACTTCGCCGCCAACCACTGGCGCAACCGCTCCAAGGCCGGAGAGGAGGTCTCGGGGCGAATCATCAACACCGCCTCGGAGGCCGGCCTGTTCGGAAACGCCGGGCAGGCCAACTACGGCGCCGCCAAAGCGGGTATCGCCGCCATGACGATCATCCTCGGTCGCGAGCTGGGCCGTTACGGGGTGACGGTGAACGCCATCTCGCCTCGGGCCCGCACGAGGATGACCGAGGACCTGTTCGGCGAGATGGCCAAAGTCGAAGAGGGCAAGTTCGACGCCTTCGCGCCGGAGAACGTGGCGCCGCTCGTGGCCTTCCTGGCCAGTGACGCCGCTTCGGACATCAACGGCCAGAACTTCGTCGTCTTCGGCGCGTCGGTGTGGGTGATGCAGGGATGGAAGGCGGCGGGGCAGGTGACTCGCGACGACCGCTGGACCCCGAAGGAGCTCGCCGACGCCAAGTCGACCTTGTTCGCCCAGCACGACCCGGGCCTGCCACCTTTCACATTCTGACCATGAGAAACGGGGGGAACATGAAACGACTGGCCGCATTGACGATCGCCGCGGTGGCGGTGGTGGCGGGTGCATGCAGCTCGAGCAGCACACCCAATGCCGCCCAGTCCAAGACGGACATCACCCAGGCCTACGACAAGCTGTTCAACTTCGCCGACAAGTCGTTACCCAACAAAGAGGCCGTCGTTGAGGGCGGCGCCTCGCTCAAGACCGCCTTGGACCAAGGACTCACGTCGCCGCTCGCCAGCGGCGTAGCCGGTGCCAGCGTGAGCTCGGTGACGATCCTCTCCGACTCCCAGTGCGCCACCCACAAGGTGCCGACGCCGTGCGCGTCGGTGGCCTACTCGCTCCTGGCCAGCACCGGACAGGCGGTGCTCGCCGGCCAGACCGGGTACGCCACCTACAGCACCGGCAAGTGGCTGGTGGCGAAGGTCACCATCTGCGGCTTGCTCGACAGCCTGTACAGCGTGACAGGCAAGCAGGGCACACCCCCGGGCTGCCCGACTCCGTAGCCGCCGCCCCCGGGACAGGGGCTCAGCCCTTGGACGGAAGCGAAGCGGTCGCCTCCCCCACCACCTTGACCTCGCCCTCGGCGTTCTCGAGGCTGCACTCCAGGTCGACGAGGTTCTTGCCGTCGGACTGGCGCTTGCCCTTGACCACGATCTTGGTGCGCAGCTCCTCGCCTGGCCACGTTTGACGGCTGAAGCGCACCTTGTATCCCGTCAGGGTGCCGATCCCGACGTAATCGGTGATGGCCGTGCCCAACAGGCCCATGGAGAACATGCCGTGGCCGAAGACACTGGGCTGGCCTGCTTTGGTGGCGAGGATCTCGTCATGATGCATCGGGTTGTAGTCACCCGAGGCTCCGGCGTAGCGCACCAGGTCGGTGCGGGTGAGGGTATGGGTGAGCATCGGCGCCTCGTCGCCCTCGTTCACGTCCTCGAAGTAAATCGCCATCGCAGGTCACCTCTGTGCTGGGTCGCTCAGGGCCGCAGCTTGGGCGGCGGCCGTCTGTGCTGTCAAGCTCCGGTCAGCTGCCGGGCTCCGGGTCCCGCGGCAGTCCCAAGAGCCGCTCGGCGATCACGTTGCGCTGCACCTCGCTGGTGCCACCGGCAATGGTGAGGCAGCGGGTGGAGAGAAAACCCCGCGACCACTGGGCCGCGTCGCCTTCGGTCGTCGTCCCCTCGGCACCGAGGAGGACGAGGCCGAGCTCCTGCACCCGCTGCTCGTGCTCGGCCCCGAGCAGCTTGCGCACGCTGGCCTCCGGCCCCGGGTCGACACCGGACACCGAGCGCAAGGTGGTGCGGGCGCCGAGGAGCGCCACCGAGTGCGCCTCGGCGAGCAACGCCCCGATCTCGTCCAGCACTACGGGGTCAGTGCTCGCTTCGTCCCGGCCGAGCGTCCCGAGGATCCACTCGATCCCGAATCCGAACGTCGCACCTGACGACATCGACACCCGCTCGTTCGCCAGCGTCGTCCGGGCCAGCCGCCACCCGTCGTTCACCTCTCCGACGACGCAGTCGTCGGGCACGAACACGTCGGTGAAGAACACCTCGTTGAACATGGCATCGCCGGTGATCTCCCGCAGGGGACGGACGTCGAGCCCCGGCGAGCGCATGTCGACGAGGAAGTAGGTGATGCCCTGGTGCTTGGGGGCAGCGGGATCGGTTCGAGCGAGGCAGATGCCCCAGTCGGACTTCTGGGCCATCGACGTCCACACCTTCTGGCCGGTGAGCAGCCAGCCGCCCTCGGCGCGCTCGGCCCGCATGGACAGCGATGCCAGATCACTGCCCGCCCCGGGCTCGCTGAACAGCTGGCACCAGGTGAGCTCGCCGAGCAACGTGGGGCCCACGAAGCGCTCCTGCTGGGCGGGCGATCCGTAGGCGACGATGGTGGGCAGCGCCCAGGCACCCACGGCCAGGTTGGGCCGGCGCACGCCGGCGGCGGCCATCTCCTCGTCGATGACGAGCTGCTCCACGGGACCGGCGTCGCGGCCCCACGGAGGCGGCCAGTGCGGGGCGATGAGCCCCGTCTCCACGAGCGCACTGCGCTTGGCCGCGGTGCCCGACGCCCCGGCTACCTGGCTCACGAGCTCGCGCACGTCGGCTCGCAACTGCTCGATCCCATCCGGCAACTCGGGCTCGAGACGCCGCCGGCCCCCTCGCCGCGCTGCGCCGGCGGCCTGGCGCCGCAGCGCCGAGCCCCCACCGAGCAGCTGGCGCAGAGACAGGGCCCGGCGCAGGTGGAGATGGGCGTCGTGCTCCCACGTGAAGCCCATGCCACCGTGCAACTGCACGCACGTCTTGGCGCATTCCACATAGGCGTCGAGGGCGAGGGCACCGGCCAGGACGGCCGACAGCGACGCCTGCTCGGCGTCGGCGGCATCGACACCTCGGGCGGCGTCCCATGCCAGGGCGGTCACCTGCTCGACGGCGACCAGCATCTCGGCGAGACGGTGCTTCACCGCTTGGAACTGCCCGATAGGCCGGCCGAACTGGCGGCGCTCCTTGGCGTGATGCGTCGCCGCCTCCAGGCACCAACGCGCCCCACCGGCGCACTCGGCGGCGGCCAGGGCGAGTGCCCGGTCCCGCACGACGGCGGTCTCGAGAGAGGGCAGCTGACGGTCCGGCGACAGGGCGACGTCGCGCACCGACACCGACGCCACCCTGCGGGTGAGATCCAGGCTGGGCACCTCGGCCACGGTGACCCCCGGCGCCTCGAGCGGCAATGCCACCCAGCACGACCGGGGCTCGTCGTCCACCGACACCTCGGCGATGCACAGGGTGGCCGAGGCAGCACCGAGGACGGGTCGCAGTGTCCCGGACGCGGTGAGGGTGCCGTCAGCCTGGCGACTGGCGCCCAACACACCCGAACCGGGCAGGGCGACGACGGCGGGCAGCGTCCCGTCGGCCAGGTGCGGGAGCAGCTCTTTGGAAGCGGGGTCACCCGACTCGTCGAGGACGGCGGCGGCGAGCATGGTGCCCGACCACGGTCCGGGGAGACACGCTCGGGCCAGCTCCTCGGCCACGACGGCCAGGTCGAGTAGGCCGAAGCCCTGGCCGCCATGCTCCTCGCCCACGTGCACCGCCAACCAGCCCTGGCCGGCGAGCTCGACCCATAAAGCGGGAAGCGATTCCGGCTCGGCGTCGAGCACGGCACGAGCAAGCTCACGCCCGCCGCGCGCTTCCACCCAGCGCTGCACCGTCCGGCGCAGCTCCTCGTGTTCCTGTCCGATTCCGATGGCCATGGATGTCCTTGATCAGGGCCGACCCTGGCCCTGGCGACGTAGTTCTCTGACGGCGACGTCAGTCCGACTACGTTACGCCGCACGTCGGAAGCCGGGCCACACCGGTGCTCGCCGTACATGGGTGCCGAGCTACGGCGGGCAATAGTCTCGGGCGGTGGCCGGAGCGGGGCCCCGGGGCGGCATCCCACGGGTGACAGACGAAGACGGCGCTCGCGACGGCGCCATTGACCCCGACGGCACCGGTTGGCGCATCGACGACCTGGCGCGGATGTCGGGGACCACCGTGGACACCGTGCGCTTCTACCAGCGCGAGGGGCTGTTGCCGCCGGCCACCCGCCATGGGCGCAGCCTCGTGTACGGCCGCGAGCACCTGGAACGACTCGAGCGCATCCGCGACCTGCAGGCCCGTCACTTCACCCTGAAGGGGATCCGGGCGCTGGCAGAGGAGGGGCGACTGCCCATGCTCGACCGGCTGTTCGCCCCCGAGCAGCGGAGCTTCACCCGCGACGAGCTCGTGCGCGAGTCGGGGCTCGAGCCTGGCGTGGTGGACCAGCTGGAGGAGGCCGGCCTCCTCTGGGCACCCGAGCGGCACGGGGCGCTGGCCTACGACGGCGAGGACCTGGCTGTGCTGTCGTCGATGCGTGCCTCGCTCGACCGAGGCATGCCCCTGGCGGTGGCGCTGTTCCTCGTGCGTCTGTACCACGAGCAGATGGTCGAGCTCGACCGCAAACTGTTCGACACCTTTTCCATCGGGGGCATCGGGCTGGAGCCGACGCTCGACGAGGACGATCTCGACGCCTTCCGCACCCTGGCCGGCAACGACATCGACGCCTTCTTGGACGACTCCTGTGTGGTGCTCGAGTACCTGCATCGCCGGGGCGTGCAACAGCTGGTCCTCGAGGCCATGCGCTTGGCCGATGCGCTCGGGGGAAGCTCCCGCACCCTTGGGATGCGGGCCGGTGAGCGGCCCGCCGGCCACTCGCCGCCGGACGGGGAGGAGTCCTAGAAAAGACCGATGACGTGGTCGATCGACCAGGTCTGCCATCCGTGCAGGCCGAGGACGACCACGGCGGCCAGGATCATCATGAGGTTCTGTCCCTGCTCCGCCCAGTCGTGGATCATGAGGGTGAAGTACAAGAGGTTGAGGGCGATGCTGGCGAAGGCGGCGATCGGGGTGAGGAACCCCAACGTGAGGCCGAGGCCGAGCGACAGCTCTGCCCCCAGGATGACGAAGGTCATTGCCTGCGGACGGGGCCGCACCACGGCGTCGAAGCCCGTGCGCACCACCTCCCACCGGTGCTTGGCGGCGATGTCGGCAGCCCACTTGATGCCTGCCTGACGCTTGATCCACGCCGTCAGGTTCTTGTGGCGGAAGCTCTCCAGCCACCACAGGCCGAGCCCGATGCGCAGCACGGCGGCCCACACCGCTGCGCTGGCCAACGAGGTGTGCACGCGAACCGGCCTCCTCGTGCCCGGCCGCAGCCCGGTCTAGGCGCGGTGGATGACGTTGAAGCGTGTCGTGACGACGGGCTCGCCCGTCCGGTCGTCCTTCCACACCGTCTCGGTGACCACGAAGGTCATCGTCTTGCCCTTCGACTCCTTGGTGTAGGCGTCCACGACCTTGCCCTCGCCCAAGAGCACGTCGCCCACGTACACGGGACGGTGGTACTCGAACTCCTGCTCCCCATGGAGGACGAGCCCGCCCTTGGCCATGAGCGGCCCGAGCACCTCTCCCATGGGGTTGCCGGTCGGCACGTCCTCGGGCTGGATCTCGGGGAAGTTCCCCCAACTCTGCATCACGAAGGCGAAGGTGGGCGGGGCCGGGATGGCCGTGAGCCCGGCGTCGGCGGCGGCCCTCGGGTCGCGGTACACCGGGCTGGGATCGCATACGGCGGTGGCGAAGTTGGTCACCGCCGAGCGCTCGACCACCACCTTGGACTTGCTCATGGGCTTGCCGATGATCTTCTTCAGCTCGTCGTCACTCATTCTCGTCCTCTTCGTCTCCCGCCTCGCCGGACGCGCCCGTGGGGTCCGTCCCGGCTGGTTCGGGGCGTCACCCTACCGAAGCCCCCATCGCGGCGGCCAACGAGCGCCGGGCGGGGAGCCACACCCGCATGCTGCTACCGTCGCCGCCGCCGGGTGTGGGCCCGGCGACGCCCCGGAGCCGGACCGGCCGCAGGCAACAACGCCGAAGACGGCGCCGGGCCGCCCGAGTGAGGTGCCGATGCCCGAGTTCGAGACCCTGCTCTACGAGGAGGCTGACGGGGTCGCCTGGGTGACGCTCAACCGTCCCGAGGTGATGAACGCCTTCAACACCGTCATGCAGCGCGAGCTGCGCGACCTGTGGCGGTGGCTTCGGCGCCATGACCCGGTGCGCGTGGTCGTGCTCACGGGCGCCGGGGACAAAGCCTTCTGCACCGGGATCGACCGTGGCGAAGCCATCGCCGACGGCCCGCGGCGTGGCCGTGCCGGCCGCGGCGCCTCCGACCCGGCCGGGCCCGGCTCGAGCTCGGACAGGGAGGTGAGCATCGGGTCAGGAACGACGCCGTTCATGTTCGACGACCCCGGCTCCAACCTGGGCCCCAAGAGCAACGACCTGTGGAAGCCGGTGATCGCCGCGGTGAACGGGATCGCCTGTGGGGGGGCGTTCTACATGCTCGGCGAGGTGGACTTCATGATCGCCGCCGAAGGAGCCACGTTCTTCGACCCGCACCTCACCTTCAACATGGCGGCCGCCTTCGAGCCGCTGCAGATGACGGGGCGCATGCCCTTCGGCGACCTGGTCCGGCTGACCCTGCTCGGGAGCGAGGAGCGGATGAGCGCCCGACGCGCCCTCGAGATCGGCCTCGTCACCGAGGTGGTGCCCCTCGAGGAACTACGGGAGCGTTGCGGCTGGGCCGCGTCGGTGATCGCCCGGTCCCATCCCATCGCCGTCCAAGGAACGCTTCGGGCACTGTGGGCGGGGCGTGAGCTGTCGCGCTCACAAGCGCTCGCCCTGGCTTGGGCTTTCGTCGGCCTCGGCAACGACCCCGATGCCCTCGAAGAGGGCCAGGCGCGCTTCGCCTCAGGCAAGCGCGTCGACTGGCGGCTGCGCTGACGCAGCCACCCAGCGCTCAGGGGCCGGCGCTGCGCAGTCCCACCGCGAAGGCTCGAAACGCCCGGCCCCGATGGGAAAGAGCGTTCTTCTCACCCGCCGTCATCTCGGCGAACGTCCGCCCGTCACCGCCACAGGGGGCGAAGACCGGGTCGTAACCGAAGCCTGCGCTCCCGCGCGGGTGGAGCGCAATGGCTCCCTCCACCACACCTTCGGCGACGATCTCGCGGCCTCCCGGAAACCGTCCCACCACGACCGTCCGAAAGCGCGCGGCGCGCTCCTCGGGCGTCTTCGCTCCTGCCTCCTCGAGGGCAGATACCAGCTTGGCGACGTTGTCGGCGTACGAAGCGTGCTCGCCGGCGTAGCGCGACGAGTACACGCCGGGGCCTCCGCCCAGCGCCGCCACCTCGAGACCGGTGTCGTCGGCCACCGACGCCATGCCAGTGGCTTCGAGCAGCGCCTGCGCTTTGAGCCGGGCGTTGTCCTCCAACGTCGCCCCGGTCTCCTCCACGTCGGCGAGCTGCGACGGACGCGACACCAGCTCCACGGAGAGGCCGAGCTCGGCGTCGAGGATGGCGGCGATCTCGGCCGCCTTGTCCCGGTTGGCCGTCGCCACTACGAGGCGGAGGCGAGGAGGCCCGGCGCCGTTGCCCGGTGCCGTCACCGTGGCGTCGGTGGGGCGTCGAGCACCGCTCGCTGCTCGGACAGCAACCTGGCGATGCCGACTTGCGCCAGGTCGAGCATCTCGTCGAGCTCCGATCGGGCGAAAGCCATGCCCTCGGCCGTGCCCTGGACCTCTACGAAGCGCCCCGACCCGGTCATGACCACGTTCATGTCGACCTCGGCCCGGAAGTCTTCGGAGTAGTCGAGGTCCAACAGGCACACGGCGTCGACGACGCCGACCGACACGGCGGCGCAGGCGTCGGTGAGGGGATGAGCCCGCAGCTGCCCCTTCTGCATCAGCCGGGAGAAGCAGTCGTGCAGGGCCACGTAGGCGCCACAGATCGACGCCGTGCGCGTGCCCCCGTCGGCCTGGAGTACGTCGCAGTCCACCGTGACCTGCAGCTCTCCCATGGCAACCAGATCGGTGACGGCCCGCATGGACCGGCCGATCAAGCGCTGGATCTCCTGGGTGCGTCCCGACTGCTTGCCTTTGGCGGCCTCGCGGTCGACCCGTTCCGCCGAGGAGCCCGGCAACAGCGAGTACTCGGCGGTGACCCACCCCTTTCCACCCCCTCGCAGCCACGGGGGGACACGGTCTTCGACCGACGCCGTGCACAGCACCTTGGTGCGGCCCATGGACACGAGAACCGACCCGCCGGCGAACTGGGTGAAGTCGCGGGCGAACGACACGGGGCGCAGCTGGTCGATCGCTCTGCCATCGCTGCGCAGCGCACGTGCGTCGACGCTCACAGGGAGAAACCTCGCCCGACCTCGGCCGCGTCGACCCGGCCCGCGAACATGGCGCTCGCCTCGGCCAGGACGGCGTCGGCGGGGATCTTCGCCCATCGGTGGGTGAGAACGAGACGGCGGGCCCGGGCGTCCTTGGCGGCTCGTCCTGCTTGGGTCCCGCTCATGTGGATGTCGTCACTCTCGGCGTAGTCATCGGTGTAGGTGGCCTCGCACAGGACGAGGTCGAGATCCTGTCCCAAGGCCCGCAGCGGCCAGCGGGGGCCGGAATCGGCAGAGTAGCCCAGCACTCCCGACGCTCCTTCGAGCCGGACGGCGAGGGTGGTGACCGGGTGGGCCGTGCGCGAGAAGCGCAGCCGGAGGCTGCCCACCTGCACGTCGTCGCCGTCGTTCACCTCGAGCCAATCGAAGACCCCACCTGTGTCCTGGGTGAGCCGGTGCCGGATCCCGGGCGGCGACACGACGGGAATGGGTGCTCGGTCGAAGGCGGCCGTCCATTTGGCCGCCGTGACCAATCCTTCGACATCGCTCCAGTGGTCCACGTGCTCGTGGCTGAGCACGATGGCGGTGAGGGCCATGGGATCGGTGAAACGTTGGAGGTTGGCGAAGGTGCCCGGTCCGGCGTCGAGCCATACGGCCGTGCCCGAGGACCAGTCCCGCACCAGGTAGCCGCTCGCCGCTCCCCCCGGACCGGCATGGCTCCCATCGCAGCCGAGAACCGTCAGGGTGACCGGGCTCACACGGAGGCAGCGCCGGAATCGGCGGGGCGCTCGGCAGGCTCGTCGCCGATGGCGGGCGGCTCCGGCCAGGTGAGCGCGCCCACGTCGCCGAGCTCCTCACCGAAGAGCCTGCCCCCCACCTGCTGGAACCAGGCCACGTCCCCCGAAGAGAAGAATCGCAGCGAGCCCGGTCCGCCGGCGCGGCCGATCGAGCCCCGAGCCAGCACGTCGCTCACCTCGAAGGCCGTCTCGTCCGCTGATGACACGAGCACGACTTCGCGTCCCACGACGTCGGCGATGGTGCGGGCCAGGAACGGGTAGTGGGTGCACCCCAGCAACAGGGTGTCGATCTCCCGCTCGCGCACCGGGGCGAGCAAGCGCTCGGCCAGCACCGCCACCTGGTCGGAGCGCGTCTCGCCCCGCTCCACGAACTCGACGAAGCCCGGGCAGGCGGCGCACACCAACTCGACCGGCACGGCCAGATTGGCGGCGGCCTTTTGGTAGGCGCCTGAGCCGATGGTGCCCACGGTGCCGATCACGCCCACCCGTCTGTTGCGGGTGGCGCGCACCGCCGCCCGGACGCCCGGCTCGATGACGCCGACGACGGGAACGGACAGCAAGCGACGGAGCGTGCCGAGCGCAGCGGCTGATGCGGTGTTGCAGGCGACCACCACGAGCTTCACGTCGTGCTCGTTCACCAGCCACTGCGAGATCTGCAGCGCGAAGGCCCGCACATCTGCCTGGGGGCGGGGGCCGTAGGGGTAACGGCCGGTGTCGCCCACGTAGACCAGATGCTCCTCGGGGGCCAGGTCGATGAGGGCCCGGGCCACCGTGAGGCCACCGAACCCGCTGTCGAACATGCCGATGGGGCGCTCGTTCACGGGCTTCGAGGCTAGGCCGGGCTCCGGGCCACCACGCTCATGCACAGCGATAGGCGCTGGTCAGCCGAGGGGAAGCTGGGGGGCATCGGCCAACGAGGGACCACCCCGGCGCAGGCCGCCCAGGGGAAAGACCTGGTCGGGGCGGAACGAGCGCACATGGTGCTCGCCGGGGCCACCGCCCACCACCTCGACCGACTCGGCACCGTTCTTCGTGTTGGAGACGTGGGCCTGGAAGCGCCAGGTGGCGCCGCGAGCGGCCGGACCCGCGATCTCGACGGCGTCGCCGGGGCAAAGGCCGTTCCACGAGTGGCTGCGCACGAGGTGATCGGGAAGAGCTTGGACCTTGGTCCGCCGCCGGCGAGGCACGACGATCAGAAGTAGATGGTCCGGCGGGCCCGCTCGGTGACCACGTCGATGTCGTCGGTCCACGCCCCGGTGGACAGGTACTTCCACCCGGCATCCGCAGACACCACCACCACGACCCCCTGGTCGATGGCCTGGGCGCACTTGGCGGCACCGGCCATGGCGGCCCCGGAGGAGATCCCGGCGAAGATCCCCACCTCGGCGAGACGCCGGGTCCACTCGACCGACAGCTTGGGGCCCACGACGGTCTTGCGGTCGAGCAGCTCGGCTCCCTGGAGCTCGGTGAAGATCGGCGGGATGTAGCCGTCGTCCAGGTTGCGCAAACCGTCCACCAGCTCGCCGGCGGGAGGCTCGACCGCCCACACCTGCACGTCGGGATTGCGCTCCTTCAGGTATCGGCCCACGCCGAGCAACGTCCCCGACGTCCCGAGGCCGGCGACGAAGTGGGTGACCTCAGGACAGTCGCGCCAGATCTCCGGCCCGGTGCCCTCGTAGTGGGCGCGGGGGTTCGCCAGGTTGGCGTACTGATAGAGGAAGACCCACTCGGGGTGCTGGGCGGCGATGGCTTCCGCCATGCGCACCGCACCGTTCGATCCTTCGCCGCCGGGCGATTCAATGACCTCGGCGCCCCACACGGCGAGCAGCTGGCGGCGCTCCTCGGAGACGTTGGCCGGGAGGACGACCTTCAGGTGATAGCCCTTTAGCCGCGCCACGAGCGCCATGCCGATCCCGGTGTTGCCCGACGAGGGCTCGAGCAGGACGGACCCGGGCTCGAGGCGCCCCTCCTTCTCGGCGGCTTCGATCATGGCCAGGGCGATGCGGTCTTTGACCGAACCCCCGGGGTTCTGGCCCTCCAGCTTGACGAGCATGCGGACGTCGGGATTGGGGCTAAGCGCGCTGACGTCGACCAGGGGCGTGTTGCCGATCAGGTCGAGCACGCTCTGGGAGACGGCCACCGGGAGCGCCGCCCTCAGCCGCCGGCGACGGCGGGCAGGATGGAGACCGTGTCGCTCGCAGCCACCTTGGTGTCGAGGCCCTCGAGGTAGCGGACGTCGTCGTCGTTCACGTAGACGTTGACGAAACGGTGCAGGGTGCCGTCCTCGGTGAGCACCTGCCCCGCCATGCCCGGGTAGCTGTCCACCAGGCCACGCAGGACCTCGCCCACCGTGTCGCCGGGCACCGCGACGGCGCTCTTGCCCTGGGCGTGCGGGCGCAGGACGGTGGGCAGGCGTACGTCGGGCATGTCGTGCTCCCTGGTCCCATGGAACCTCGCGCCCGGGGTACGGGCGACGGCCCCGTCTGATTCTTGACCGATCTGGTCAGTATTCTACCGGGCTTCTGTTCCGACCCCCCGACGCTGGGCCCGCGGTGAACGAGTGTCCGGCGCACTTCGGTCCTGGCCGGCGCCCTACCCGGCCCGCTCGCTCGTTCCGCCGGCGTCGCTGATGCCCACCACCTCTTCTTCGTGAATCTCCCCGTCGACGATCCGGTACGAGCGCAGTGCCGGCACGCTGTGGCGCAGGGATACGACGACGTAGTGCCACGCCGGGTCCGGAGCCTGGGCGACGTCGGTGGGAGACGGATAGGCGTCGGTGTGGGTGTGGGAGTGGAATACCCCGATGATCTCGAGCCCGGCGGCCTCGGCGTCCCTGTCGGCGTGGAGGTAGTCCTTGGGGTCGACCGTGTACAGCTTGGCCGAGGCTGCGGCGTTTCGAGTCGGGTAGCAACGCCCTACGGCGTCGTCCCCAGGTTCGGCGGCGAGCAGTCCGCAGGCCTCCTCGGGCAAACCAGCCAGGCAGTGGGACAGGATCTGCGCGTGGATGTCGGCTGGCAGCCGCAACATTGGGCCAAAGGGTACCGGCCCGGGCCCAGCTACCCTCGGTTGATGGCCCCCAAGGGACCGGGACGGCGGGCGCCGCGGCCCAAGGACGACGCTGCCGAGCGCTATCGACAGGTGGCGCGCAACCGGCGGGCCCGACACGACTACGACATCCTCGAAATCTTCGAGTGCGGCATCGCCCTGCGGGGCAGCGAGGTCAAATCCCTGCGTGCGGGCCGGGTCGCCTTGCAGGATGCCTACGCCCGCATCGAACGGGGCGAGGCGTGGTTGCTCGGCGTGCACATCCCGCCCTATGAGCACGCCAGCGGGTTCGGGGCCCACGATCCTGACCGGCCTCGCAAGCTGCTCCTGCACCGAGCCCAAATCGACGAGCTGCTGGGACGGACCCAGCAGCAGTCGCTCACCCTGGTCCCCCTGTCCATCTACTTCAAGGAGGGCAAGGCCAAGGTCGAGTTGGCGCTGGCCCGGGGCCGGCGCCTCTACGACAAGCGCCACGCCATCGCCACCCGGGACGCCGAGCGGGAGGCGGCCCGGGAAGCCGCCCGGGCTGCGGGGCGATCCACCCCCCGAGGGAGCCGGCGGGAGTTCGACTGAGCAGTGGCCCGCTGGCCGGCAACGCCACCGTGCCGGGTAAAATCGGGCCACCTGATCAAGGGGGTGAATGGTCTCGACTCTGGTCGTCGAGATGGGAGAAGCGAGCCGTGGTCCCCGGAGCCACGTTAAAGAGCCGGGAAACAACACAAACGCCGAGCCTCAGCTCGCGCTGGCTGCTTAATAAGTAGCCCGTCCGTCCGGTCTCAGCCCTATGGGCCGGTAACGGGCGTCATCCAGTAGGGCTCACCCGAGCGGTTCCGCCGATTGGCCGCCGGGGACAGCAAAGGTCGGCTGGGGACCTGCGAATTCGCCGGTGGCGGCGCAGGACCCGAGATCAAGCCACCGGCTGCGCTCGGAGAAGGCCCATTGAGAAGCCGGAGGACGCGGGTTCGATTCCCGCCACCTCCAAGAGCGCTCAGGGGTAAGACCCGTGAGCGTTGTTGGAGGTGTGCCCGTCGCCACGCAGCGGTCGTAGATTGACCGTGCCCAGTCGATCGCGTCGGCGACGCGGATGCCTGAGGGCTGGGGTCGAGACCAAAGTTCCAGATTCTCGGGCCGGTTGTCATCCTTGACGCCGTTGATGTGATGGACGGTCTCCCCATCCACCAGGGCTAGAACGTATGGTTATCTCGGTCAGGTCTCAAACCCAAAGACAACGCAGCCTCACGCGGAACCACGCCCCGTCCCAAGAATCTCGGGGACTCCGACAGCTATAGGTTCCTGGCGGTGGAGTCGAGGGTGCCGTCAACGCAGCTCTGAGCGACGGCGGTGAGGCGAAGCCGGTTGTTGCGAGCGTAGCCGCGCAATCGGAGAAACGCTTCTTCCATCCCGACACCTCTCCGCTCGGCGATCACTCCCTTGGCCTGCTCGATGATGATGCGGCTGGTGAGCGCGCCAGAGAGCTGTTGGTTGAGGCGTTGGGCTTCAGCCGACGCACGATGCTGCAGGACGCTTATGGTGGCCAGATCGGCAAAGGCGCGGGCAACAACAGCGTTGGCATCGGCCATCGGTGCTTCTTCGACGCTGAAGAGGTTCAGCGCCCCAATGGTCTTTTCCCGCAGGCGAAGGGGTAAGGCGACAACCGACCGGAAGCCTGCTTTCACGGCTGCGACAGAGAACACTGGCCAGCGTCCGGACTCGGTGGAAAGGTGCTCGTGTCCAACGGGCTCGCCGCTGTGAAAGGCATCAAGACACGGCCCTTCCTCGGCTTGCAACTCGTAGAGCTCGAGGACCCGCATGGCCTCACTGGACGACGCCACCAGTCGCAGCTCTCCCTGTGGAGAGACGAGCATGACCCCGGCGGCAGAGACGTCGAGCAGGTTGACGCAGCGATCGGTGAGCCCGGTGAGAACGTCGATGACGTCGTAGTCATCGACAAGGGTGTCGGCCATCAGGACGATGGCCTGTACGACATCGGCTTCTCGGGGCATGTCAACCTCCCCTCAACCGGCGAGGCCCACGCCAGCTGCCCACGATCGGCCCGGTTTTGGGCTGCCCGGCACGCAACAGTATGCCCAGCGGCGAACGGGCTCAACCCTGTTGGGGAGAGCGGAGGTCACGGAATGCGGAGCGTTCGGGCGACAACGTCCTCGGCCACCTCGTCCAGGGGCCGGCCGGTTCCGAAGGCATAGGCGCGAAGCCGAATGAGCGCTTCGGCGATGCTGACGCCCAGCTGGACCGACACGATGCCCGCCGCGTTTTGGACTGAGTAGTGGAAGTCCGCCCCCTGCTCGAGCTCCTGGGCCATCTCCCCTGGTGGGGCGCCAGCCTGCACGTTGAGCACCCACTGGGCGGCCACGTCGGCCAACACAAGAGCATCAGCGTGCTGGTTGTCGCTCAGAGGGCCAGGCCGGTCTCGGTAGAGGTTCACGGCCCCGAGACGAACGGTGCCCACCCGCATTGGAAAAGCGAAGAGCGCCCGGACCCCTGCCTCCAAGGCAGCTGGAGTGAAGGCCGCCCACCGGGGAGTAGACGGATCAGCCAAGTCGGGTTCCGACACGACTTGGTCCTCTTCGTAGGCTTCGACGCACGGGCCTTGCCCCAGCATGTATTGGAGGTCCTCGATCAGCGAGCTCACCTCGTTGGTGGCGCACAAGGATCCGCTAGGCATGTCCCCTGACATGAGCATGACCCCGGTGCCGGTCACACCGATGAGGTTCGTGCTGACTTCGCACAGCCGAGCCGACGAGCGTCCTCGGTCGCTTCCGGCCTCTAACTCAGCCAAGATCCGAAGAAACCGCTCGCCTGCCACCGAACGTCCTGGGTCACGAGCGGCCAGAGAATTCTGGCTTCGGATGCCATGCTGGCAGGGCACGGGACTGCGAGCGAGCGAGACCCCCCGATACCCCGACATCGAGGGTGCCGTCGATATCGACGCAGACGGTGGCCACTACGTGGTTGCGTTCAGGCACCTTGCCACCACCGTGATCAGTTCTCGGGGGGGTACTGGCTTTTTCAAAAACCAGGTGATCTTGCGTTCCTGCGCGAGGATTTCGTCGCCGTACAGACCGGCGGTGACTAGTACAACCAGCGGCGGATCGTCGAGGCGGGCGAGCAGCTCCGGCCCACTCAGGCGGGGCATGTTCACGTCGAGGACCATCACGCCGACTCGCAGGGATCCGAGCTGGTCGAGCGCTTCCACGCCGTCGACCGCCTCCGAAACGGTCATTCCTTCGCCGCGAAGGATGTCTGCGATCGATGACCTGAGGGCTTCGTCGTCGTCGACGACGAGTACGTCGACACCTCCGATCAATTCAGGATCGGTCCGCAAACGCGGAGACACCGCTGGTTCCATCTCGATTCCCCGATTCCCTCGGCGTCGCCAAGGTCCAGGGCGGTGTCGGTAATTGCTCTCGCCAACGGAGAAGCAACCTGCATTCAGTTTACACCGGTGTGCTCTGGTGTGAACCCTGCTTCGACGGGCATCGTGGTGTCGCGCAGGGTGGCCAACGGAGAGCAGACCAGAAGCTGAGGCGTGCAAGAGAGTGACGGACTTCTCGCCCGGCGCTCATAGGGCACGAAGGCCCTTGCCACAACCTTGCCGGCAGCGACCAAGTGGAAGTGCCCCGAGCGGCCGTTGGGGGCGAGTAGGCCGTCGCTTCGAGTCCGGCAGCCGGCTGCCGTCGCTCGGGGCATAGAGCAGTTCGTCGCTCAGAGCGACCAGGTCGAGTCTCGATGTGAACCTTGGACGTTCCAGACCAGAAGAATCAAAGGAATTTTCTGAGCGGGGCTATCGCTTGCAACGCGGAGGGTCCATAGTGGCGGTGACAGCTTTACGGGGCTGCCGACCGCTCCTCACAGCAAGGGCAGGTGCCCGGACCCCGCGCCTCCCTATTTTCTCTCTCCGAGAAGCTGCCCGCCGAGGCCACTTGGCGCGGGAGTCAACGCAGTCCGTTGGTACGCGGTGAATTCACGCTCGCCATGCGCCGATGCCGGTCATCCAGGGTCACTCGCAAGTGTTTCTGAGCGTGGAGCAGGAGGCCACGTCATGGCCGACGGCACAGTCAAGTGGTTCGATCCGAGGCGAGGATTCGGCGTCATCATTCCTGATGACCTGACCCACACCGTATTCGTGCACTATTCGGCCATCGAGGGCTCCGGCTTTCGCTCATTGTCCGAGGGCCAGCGCGTCAGGTTCGACGCCCAGCCAGGAATCAAAGGCCCTCAGGCCACTTGGGTCTCTGCCCTCTAAAGAGTGAGAAGAACCCGCGACTAGTCGGTGGCACGACTTAATCCTTGGCTACGTCGAAGTCGGAGCGCAGGGCCTCCAACTGGTTGACTGCAGACAGGAGCGCTTTGCTACGGCCTGAGGTGAAGCAAGGCCCAGTCGATCTCGGCGACGATCTCTGTGGCCGAGACGGGCATCGTCAGGGTGCCGAATGGAGGTATACCGACGAACTCTGCCATGTCCTCGGAGGACAACTCCGAAGCAGAACAGACGATCACATACGGCGGCGGATCGCCGCGGCGTAGGAGAACGCCCCAACCGTCGAGCTTGGGCGCGTGCACCTCGAGGATCAGCACGTCGACCTGATGATTCTCAATCGTTTTCAAGGCGACCTGTCCGCTCTCCGCACACAGCACCCGATGACCAGCGCGGCTCAGCACCTCAGCGAGAGCGTCCCTCAAGCCTGAATCGTCGCCTGCAACCAGGACCGTGCCGACGCGGCTAGGCCGTTTGACCTTGAGGTCCAACGCGAATATCGGTCCGGTCACGCAACGGCGGAGGCGGTTCGTCCGGCGGCCAAGCTCCAGGGAGTGGAGCCGGGTTCGTCGAGCGTGCTCGACGGTGAGCTGCGATCGACGGCGTACCTCCGCCAAACGAGTGAGGACGTCTGCTCTCTCAGATCGATCCAGAGGAGCTAGCCGATACCTTGCGAACGTCATACTCGTGGCCTCTCTTGCCCCTCGTTCAACCAACCACAGGTGAGGAGACGGGACAAGAGCCGTATTCCCAAGGCGCGACCCCACCCCTCTGATGACCCGGCGGCTAGGGCGCCGTCGTAGGCACGACGGGCCGGGGCTGCGGCGTCGTCCTCGCTCTCCGTGACTACCAGCGGATCTTCAGGTGTTCCATCATCCTGAGGACCGACCGCTCGCCTTCCGAAAGGTCGGTGAACTCGATGCCGGCGCGGGTGCCCCCCGATGGCCCAGGGTTTAGGTTGCGCACGGCGCCTGCGAGGCGCAGCGCGATCGACTTTCCTTCACCCACGTCGATGTGCACCAAGACCCGTCGTCCGATCAGCCCGGCGGAGCTAGGCCCGAACAGCTCGAGGCCCATACCGAGCAGAGACAAGTCGATGAGCAAACATTCGTGCCAACCCGACGATGGGTCGTCCTCGACGACGTACTTCCCGGGCCAGGTATCCGCACTCACCCGTGGAGCCCGCCTCCGGTGTCTCTCCTCCACGCCTGCCCGCCTCCTTCACTGCGCAAAGCCGTGGAGGAAATCGGCATCAGCAGACGAGACTGGAACAACAGAGCCACCACTATTTCGGGGTGCTCGGGGAGCGTCTGCGGACAGGATCCGCTCCTCCCGAGCGCACGCAGTCGATCCGGCCAGGACCGCCCCGCCGTCGTCGAACTCGCCCCAGTCGCCAACGGCTCAGGTCAGCCCTTCCTTTTGCGCCCACTTCTTGGCCACAGTGGCCGGGTCTTCGTGGCTCACCGAGACCTCGAGGTTGAGCGTGGACAGCTGGTCGGTCGTGAGCTTCGCCGACAATGTGTTCAAGGCTGAGGCCAGTCCCGAGGTGTTGACCGACGTGCGGATGACGGGGATGACGTAGTCGGCCGCCTCCAGGTGCTTGTCGTCGGTCAGCTGGACGAAGCCGTTCTCGAGGATGTTCCCGTCGCTCGAGAACAGCTCGGCCACCTGCACGTTCCCGTTCTTGAGCGCTGACACCGTGATCGGTCCGGCTTCGTCGAGGGCTTGGAAGGACTTGAAGTGCAAGCCATACACCTGTTCGAGCCCGACCAGACAGCCGTAATTCTGGGGGCACTCCTGCGGGCCACCCATGACCAACTGCGAAGCGACGGACTGCAAGTCGGAGATCTTGGAGAGGTGGTACTTGGAGGCGGTGTCCTTGGTGACGGCAAAGACGTTGGTGTCGAGCGCAGGGGCGGCATTGAGCACGGTGGCGCCCTTGCCGGCGAGGATGGTCTTGATGGCAGGGATCGCCGTGCTCAGCTGCGTGGCCGCTGTAGGCGTCGCATTGCTGTTCAAGAAGTTGAGGAGTGAGCCGGCGTAGTCCGGCTCGAGATCGAGCTGTCCCGCTTCCAGGGCCGGAACCACCGCTTGGCGGGTGCCGAGATCTGCCCGCACGTTCGTGCGGTAGCCGGCGTGTTGGAGGACGTCGGCATACAGGTTGGCGACGATCACCTGTTCGGGGAAGTTTGTCGAGCCGATGGTGATGACCGTGCCGGTGCTCGAACCCGAGTTAGCTGAGGGGGTGGAGCTACATGCGCTCACCCCGATCGCCAGGCCCACCGCCAGTGCTGCCAGTCGGAGCTTGCTCATGTCTCCTCCCTCCGGTGCTCACCGAGCACCTCGTGAGAGTGGCCGCCACCACAAGAATTTCGAGACGCTAATCAACGCCTGCCGCACTGGTCAACGGAAGGGCCCGGTTGGCGAGGGTGGTCAAGAGCGCCCGCAGCCGGGTGTGCTTGCCCCGGAGCCCCTTAGGCGTCAAGGCGAGCTGGGTGCCTGCGAGCAAGAAATCGACCGCACCGGCCACCAGGGCCACGAGCAGGGCGCCGGAGAACGTCTCCACGGAATTGCGTTGGCTCAGCCCGGCGAAGATGTAGCCACCCAGGTCGTTGAAGCTCACGTAGGCGGCCAGGGTGGCGGTGGCCACCACCTCGACGGCCGCTGTGCGCAGCCCGGCCATCACGAGAGGTAGCGCTAAGGGCGCTTCGATCCGCACCAGGACCTGTCGCCCGGTCATGCCCATCCCCACGCCTGCGGAGCGCACGTCTCGGTCGACGGTGCGCACACCCGTGTAGGTGTTGGTGAGGATCGGTGGCAAGGCCAGCGGCACCAGCGCCAGGAAGGCAGCCAGGAAGCCGCTGCCCTTCAAGCCGATGGCCGGCGCGATGGCGAACAGCGTGAGCAGTGCCAGCGAGGGGATGGCCCGCAGGGTGTTGGCCACGTTGATGGCGACCAAATTGCCCCGTCCGAGATGGCCCAGCACGAGCCCCAGCCCGATACCCAATGCCGCGGCAGCGGCGACAACTGCCGCGCTGAGCTCTGCCTGGTGGGCGAGGCGGGCGAGGATGCCGTCGGTCCCGTGCCAGTTGGCCGCCGTCGTGAGCCAGTGCCACACCCGGGACAGGAAACTCAACGGATCGCTACCCGTCGCTCCGGCGAGCCCACGGAAGCGCCACCCGCTGGATCCCGACCAGCACCAGGTCGAGCACCCCGGCCATGGCCATCGACAGCACCAGGCCGACGGCGATGGGCGTGTAGAAGGGCGAGACGGCGCTTTCCTGGAAGCCGGTGATGAGCAGCTGCCCCAGACCGCCTTGGCCGATGAACGCCGTGACGGTCACGAGGCCGACGGTCGTCACCGTGGCCACCCGCAAGCCGGCGAAGACAGCCGGCATGGCCAGGGGCAGCTCGACCAGGAGGAACTGCCGGGTGGCGGAATACCCCATCCCTCTGGCCGCTTCTCGGGCGTCGTCGGGCACAGCCGCCAGCCCGGCGAGGATGTTGCGAACCAGGATGAGCAACGTGTAGCTCACGAGCGCCACTTCCGCCGTCGTCACGGAGAAGAACCCGGTCACCGGACCGAGCAAGGCGAAGAGCGCGATCGACGGGATGGTGTAGAGCAGCGCCGTGAATCCCACCACCGGCGTCCGAAGGCCGCGTCGTCGCCAGACCAGCACGGCCAACGGCAGCGACAGGCCCAAGCCCACTGCCACGGCCACGACGGTCAGCTCCAGGTGCTGCAGCGTGGCGTCACGGATCTGGCCGCCGTTGGATGTGATCCAGCTCCAGTCGATCAGCGGCTGCGACCGGACCACCGCTCCCACCATCGGCCGAAGATAGCGAAAGGAGGAGACCGGCGTCCGGGAAGGCCCGTAGGCTTCGCCCTCGGTGATCCGGCTCGACGACGTGTCCAAGCGCTACGGCGTCGGGCCGGCGGCGGTGGCGCACCTGAGTCTCGAGGTGGCCACGGGCGAACTGTGCGTCCTGGTCGGGCCCTCGGGCTGCGGGAAGACCACGACGCTCAAGATGATCAATCGGCTCATCGAGCCCACGTCGGGCCACATCTACCTCGACGACGAGGACCTGACGAAGGTCGATGCCGTGGCGTTGCGGCGACGCATCGGTTACGTGATCCAGCAGGGCGGCCTCTTCCCGCACCAGCGAGTGGCCGAGAACGTGGCCACCGTTCCCCGGCTCCTCGGGTGGGACAAGGCCCGGGTGGCGGAGCGGGTCGAGGAGATGCTGCGACTGGTTGGCTTGCCCCCCGAAGAATTCGCCCGCCGTTATCCGCAGGAGCTGTCCGGAGGCCAGCGACAACGGGTCGGCGTCGCCCGGGCGCTGGCCGCCGACCCACCGGTGTTGTTGATGGACGAGCCCTTCGCCGCCGTCGACCCCGTGACCCGCGCCCGCCTGCAGCAAGAGTTCAAGGCCCTTCAGGCCTCGCTGCGCAAGACGGTGGTGTTCGTGACCCACGACGTCGACGAGGCGGTGTTGCTCGGCGACCACATCGCCTTGCTTCGTGTCGGTGGGCACCTGGAACAGTTCGGGACCCCGGGGGAGCTCCTCGACAAGCCGGCGAACGACTTCGTCGCCGACTTTCTCGGTTCGGACCGCGGGCTTCGGCGTCTGGCCGTGCGCAAGGTCTCGACAGGCGCGCTGCGGCACCCGCCCGAGGTGAAGAGCGCCGACACCGCCTCCGGGGCACGCACCTCCGCTTCGGAAGCGGCGTGGCCGTGGACGGCGGTGGTGGACGACGGGTTGCTCAAGGGCTGGCTGGATGTCGCCGGCGACGGGAGCGGCGACCTCGGCGGCGACGGCCCGGTAGCCGCCTCCATGCGCCCGGTCGAGGCCCGGGTCGAGGTGGGCACGTCGCTGCGCGTCGCCTTCTCGCTCCTGCTCGAGGGGACCGACGGCTGGGTGGCGGTGGAGGACGGCGGCCGCTTCGTCGGCATCCTCACCCCGGAGGAGATCTACGTGGAGGCACGCGACGACCCCGCCCATGTCCCCGGCTGATCCCGCTTAGGCGGCGGGGGCGAGCAGGCGCTCGGAGATCGCCTGCGCGTCGAGGTCGCCGATCACCACGAACGTGGCATGCGCAACACCCTTGGCGGCGCGGGCGTGGACCGACTCGATGTCCGCACCGAGCTCGGCGAAGCACCGGCTCACCGCCGACAGCAGCCCGACCCGGTCCGGGCCCTTCACCTCGATGAGGGAACGACCTGCCCCGCTCCCCTTCACCTCGACGTCGATGCGGCCCACGGGGTTCACCGCCGTCGGTATCACGCCGGCTTCCACCATCTTGCGCAACTCTTCCCCGAGCGACTGCCAGGCCGCCTCGTCGAGCTGGGCGGCATTGTCGATGACGAACGACTGCAGGGCGAGGTGGCGGCGTCGCCAGGTCGTGGCGGCGGCGCGCCTGATGGAGATCCCGTTGGCAGCAAGAACAGCGGTGCTGTCGGCCAGCAGGCCGCGACGGTCGATGGCGGCGATCGTGAGACGCACGGCCTTGGAGCCCTCTACGGGCCTCGCCGCCGCCCGGACCTCTGCGGGAGCGAGCTTGGGGAAGCACAGCGCCACGTCGGCGGCCAGCACCTCCGGTGGCTCGCTCATGAGCCACAACGGCGACGCCCCCCGCAGCAGCGACCGGGCCGCGTGCGGCGGCACCTGGGTCCCCCGAAGCAACCTGCGCACCTCGGCGGCACGGCCCGGGGCACGGGTCGCGCGGTGCTGGGCCACCTGCAGGTCCACGAAGGCGCCCAGAACCTCATCGAAGGAATCGGGGTCGGCGAGGAGCCACGAATGGCCGCCGTACACGACCTGTCCGGCGGTGCCCACCGCAGTGCACAGGGCATCGAAGGCCCCGCGAGGGATCACGGCGTCGTGGTCGCTGGTGAGCACGAGCACCGGCAACCCACTGCTTCGCAGCGAGGTCAGCTCCTCGCGCAGGTCGGCTTGCTGGGCCAGCCGGGCGGCGCGCATCATGCCGAGCGGATTGCGCACCACGTTGGCCATGACGTCCTGGCGGATCGCCTCGAGCAGCTCCACGGCGTGCCCGGCGGGCCACATCTCCCGACCGAAGGCCGTCACCCACGCCCACGGGGGCCGTCCCGGCAACGCTCCGACCGCGTTGAGCAGGACCAGGTACGACACCCGGTCCGCATGGCGATCTGCCACGGTGATGGCCACGCCGCCGCCGAAGGAGTGCCCGATCAACAGCACCGGCTCGTCGATACCGACGCTGTCCATGAAGGACGCCACCCAGTCGGCGTAACCGGCCATGGTCATCTGCTCGCCGGGGAGATCGGCGGTGCCGCCGAAGGAGGGAAGCGCGGGGGCGTACACCCGGCACCCTCGGGCCATGAGGCGGTTGACGGCCCGCTTGTAGGTGCGGCTGCCCAGCCCCCAACCATGGAGGAAGACCACCGACAGCCCGGCCGGACCCCCCACGCCATAGCTGGCGGGACGGCCGTCCACCTCGGTGCGGTACCAGGTGAGGCGTCCTTCTTGGTCGCCACCCCACGCCGCTCTCCGCCACGGCAGCTGCACGGACAACGAACCTATTGCCCGATGCGGCCACATGACATTTCCCGAATATGAATTGTTGGCGACGATTGAATCGTCAGCGGGTCATGACGAGGTGTCGTCCCCGGCGCGGTAGGTGATGACCTCGACCCGCTCCAGCGTGACCAGGCCGTCCGCCATCATCTCGTCGAGATCGGGAAGGACCCGGTTGATGTTCTCCTCGGTGTCCACGACCTCGATGACCAGCGGCAGGTCCTCCGAGAGACGCAGCAAGCGGGTGGTGTGGAGGTGGCTCTTGGCACCGAAACCCTCCATGGCCCGCACCACCGTGGCCCCGGCGATGCCTTCCGCCCGCAGGTGCTCGACGATGGCCTGGTAGAGGGGCTTACCGTGCCAGGTATCGGACTCGCCGATGAAGATGCGCAGCAGCTTCCCCTCGCCGCCGAGCCTCACAGCGCCCTCCCGGCGACCACACCCAGCCACGCCGCCGCCACGCCTAACACCACCGAACCCACGACGTTGGCCACGGCCAGGCCGAGGGCACCATCCTGAATCTGGCGCAGCGACTCGTAGGCGTAGGTCGAGAAGGTGGTGTAGGCGCCGACGAAGCCGACGGTGACGGCCACCCGCACGGTTGGATGGGGAAGCAGCCGCTCGGTGAACACCGTCGTCAACAACCCGATGGCAAAGCAGCCGGAGATGTTGACCGCGAACGTGCCCCACGGAAACGAGCCCCCCGACAGGCGGGTGACCCACCCGTCGAACCAGTACCGGGACATGGCGCCGAAGAACCCCGCCACTCCGACCCATAGCGCACGCATCTGCTCCTCCTGCGAGTTCGCCTACTGCAGGTAGGAGCCATCAGCAGGTTTCCCTGCGGTTCACGGCGAGCCCCATCGCCGGTTGACAGGATGTCAGGCTCTCGGCATCAGCGCCACAGCGGCGTCGGGCTCGATGACGCGAAAGCTCAGGCTCTCCTCCAAGTACAGACGCACGACCTCGGCGTCGTGGCTCTGATACCCGATGGAGAGGTCCTGTCCGCATTCGAGGACGAAATCCCCACCTCGGAGGCTGAGCACGATGCCGCCCCGGACGCCTGGCGCCCACACCAGCGGACCGCCCAACAGCTGGCGGAGGTGGTCCAAAAGGAGGTACCCGCCGTGTTCTGTGATCTCCCCGATACCGGTGAAGAGCTCCGGGCTGATGGCCAACCCGTACGGCCCTTCGATCCCGGCCCGCCGCAGGACGTCGGTCGCCCTCGCCACGACATTCGGATAGAGCTCCATGTCCGCCTCGATGGGAATGGGCGGATGTGAGGTCGCCTCCGTGATCCCATCCATGCCGGCGGCACCGAAGCCGTGGAAGACCGTCACGTTCTCCCCCAGGGCGATCTGGCGGACCGCCTCGTCCAGCTCCTCCAGGTCGATGTCGGTGGCACCGCGATCGGCGTCGTCCAGTTCGATTCGCGACACGTTGAAGTCGGCGCGTAGCTCGACCAACGGCAGCAAACGACGCTGCACGGCGGTGACACCCTCGGCAGGACCGGAGATCGCTCCCGCTCGCCCGAGATTGGTGGCCGAATGGTCCCAGCCGTGCGGGCCCGAGAAGTCGACGAGCTTGCGAGCGGCCAGATGGGTCACGAGGCGGCTCTTGGCTTCTTGCTCGAGCTGCCCCCACGCTCCTTCGGAGATAGGAGCGAGATCACGGTAGAGGTGGTCCATCGTCACTCACTCCCTCGCAGGCTGCCGATGCCCAGCGAGCTCGACGTCGATGCCCCTCCCCCGCCGGCCTCGGCTTCGACCTCGATCTCGGTGATGGGCTCGGCGGTGAACAGATAGGTATGCAGGTGCTGGTCGAGCACCGCGTCCCGCCTCCGGAGCCACTCGAGGGTCATCGAGGCGTGTTCCTTCTCCTCGTCTCGATTGTGGGCCAGGACGGCGGCGAGGCTGGAGTCCTTCGTCGCCTTGACCCGCTGGTCGTACCAGTCCACGGCCTCCAGCTCTTCGATGAGCGACGTGATGGCCCGGTGATGGTCGATGGTCTGTTCATCGAGGAGCTCGGCTGCCTCGTGGAGTCCTTCGCTTGCCATGGCTGTGCACCTCGGATCCGGATGTCCCGACGGGCTGCGACACTACCGGGCGCCCCCACGCACGCGCACCGCCGTCACCAGCCTCAGGTGCCGGCCTGAGCGACGGTAGCCCGAGCCTCTCGGCGAACTTGGCTCGCCGACAGGGCGAAATAGCTCAACCCCGCCACCACGAGGCCGAACAGCCAGCTGAAGTCGGCCCCGTGGGTGGCATGAGACAGCGGCGAAGTGTAGGCCGGGAAGTAGAAGGCGGCGTCGACCCACATCATGGCGGCGAGCATCCCGAGGGCGAGGGACACGAGCGCCCGCCAGTTCCATCCCCCGTCGCGCCAATACACGCCACCCCGTCGGACGGCGAGACCTCCGGGGTCGTAGCGACCCCGTCGCAACAGATAGTCCACGGCGAAGACGGCGAACCACGGCCCCAGCCACACCACGATGTAGTTCAAGAAGCCGGACAAGTCGGTGTAGAAGTTGCCCCTGAAGATCACGAGCGCTGTGGCTGCTCCGCACACGACGGTGTCCACGACCACGCATCCCCACCTCGACAACGGGACACCGATGGCCTGCAGCGTGACACCCGACGAGTACAGGTCCAAGGTGTTGATGGCGAACAGCTGGGGCAGGGCCAGGATGAGAAACGGCCAGAAGAACCAGCTGGCGAAGGCGGCGGGCACACCGGTGACTTCCGTCACCTTGGGGCTCACCAGATAGGCCGTGGCCCCGAGGAGCTCGAGGAGGATCGACGGGACGGCGGCACCCAGCGTGGCCGCCCAGAAAGTGCGGGCCTTGCCCGTCTGTCGGGGCAGATAGCGCGAGTAGTCGGCGCCGTTCTCCGTCCACCCGAGACCCCCCGCCGAGACGATGAGCACCAGCCCTGTCGTCCACAACCACCACGAGGTGTGCTGGTGCAGGCTGCTCAGATGGGCGTGCGGGACGACCAGGCAGGCCATGATGACGAACACGACGATGAAGACGAACGACAAGTAGCGCAGGACGGTCGTGATCGTGGCGTGCCCGAGAAAGGGCATCACGAACTGCACGGCCACGGCGGCGACGATGATGAGGACCTTGCCCAGGTCGTCGACGGTGACTCCTTCGTGGCGGAACATGGCTTCCACGATGAGCACCACGAGGACGATGCCTTCGATCTCGAAACCAACCTGGGTGATCCAGTTGAACACCGACGGCACCCGGTTGCCGTTGCGACCGAAAGGCGCCCGGCTGACCATGAACGTCGTCGTCCCCGTGTCGGGACCGGGAAGGCTGGCGAGGCCCAGAAAGGTGTAGGCCAGGTTCCCGATCAAGATGGCGGCGACGGCCTGCCAGAACGACAGCCCGAACGACACGATGAGCGCCCCGTACACCAGAAACTCCACGTTCCAGATGGCGCCGGCCCACAACCAGAACAACCCCGAGGGGCGCATGGGCCGGTTCGACTCGGGGATCAGCTCGATGCCGCGGTGCTCGAGGTGGAAAGCCTCGTAGGACTCGTCGACGGCGGGATCGAGGGACGCCGGCTCGACGGTGGGCGCAGCCGGGCTCGACTCGGTCATCGGGGAACCTCCGGGGGACGCCGCCGAGGCGGGACGCTATCCCGGTTGGCCCTCAGACGTGGGCGGCGAACTCCAGGAACTCGTGGACGGAGCGAACGGCGGCCGATCCCTCGCCGACGGCAGCGGCCACTCGCTTGGTCGACCCCGACCGCACGTCGCCGACCGCAAAGAGCCCCGGACGGCTCGTCTCGAAGGGAAGAGGACGGCGGCCGAGCGTCTCCCAGCGCGCCCCCAGATCCTCGGGGCGCAGAGCCCGGTCGGTGAGCACGAAGCCGCTGCCGTCGAGAGCGGCGCAACCGGAAAGCCACCCCGATCCGGGCTCGGCACCGATGAAGGAGAAGAGCGCCGACGCCTTGATGGTGGCCGTGCCGGAGCCGCCGCTGACGTCGACCGACGCCAGGGAGCGCTCGCCGTCCAGACCGATGACGAATGTCTCGGTCAGCACCTCGATCCGGGAGTCCGCCTCGACCCGCTCGACCAGGTACTGCGACATGCTCTTCGACAGGTCGCCGCTGCGGATGACCACCGTGACCGGGGAGCCCGACTCGGCCAGGAACAGCGCAGCCTGACCGGCGGAGTTCCCGCCGCCCACCACCACGACCGGCGACGAGGCGCACATGCGGGCTTCGAGGTCCGTTGCCGCGTAGAACACGCCGTTGCCCTCGAACTCCTCGAGCCGCTCCGCCTCCAACCGTCGGTACCGGGCTCCCGAGGCCACGATGACAGCCCTGCCGGCGACGTCGGCCCCGTCGGACAGACGCACGACGAGATGTCCGCTCTCCTCCCGCAACGACTCCGCTGCGCACGGGCTCACCAGCTCAGCGCCGAACTTCTCGGCCTGGACCACCGCCCGCTGGGTGAGATCGGTACCGGAGATCCCGAGCGGAAAGCCGAGGTAGTTCTCGATGCGCGAGCTCGTCCCCGCTTGGCCGCCTGCGGCCATCTTGTCGAGGGCAAGGGTGCGCAGGCCCTCCGATGCTCCGTACACGGCGGCGGCCAGACCGGCCGGCCCTCCACCCACCACGATCAGGTCGAAGCAACGCCCGGGGAGACGGCCGAGGGTGAGTCCCAGGTACTCGGAGAGCGAACCCGGGGTGGGCCGGCGCAGGACGGTATCGGCCACCACCACCACCGGCAGCTCTGCGGGCGTGATGTTGAACTGCGCCACCAGGCCCTCCACGGCAGCGTCTCTCTCGGGGTCGAGCCACTCGTGGGGGATGGTGTTGCGGGCCAGGAACTCACGAATCTGCATGGCCTCGGGCGAGAAGCGCGAGGCGATCACCCGGACCGTGTCGGCGGCGCCCTCGAGAAGGACGTTGCGACGTGCCAGGAACGCAGAGAGGACGAGGTCACCGAGCCTCGGGTTCACGGCAAGGGCGTGACGGAGGCGCTCCCTCGGTACGACGATGACCTCGCCCGGTTCGACGACGCGCGCCGAGACGAACACCCGCTGGCCGGTGAGCATGTTCAGCTCACCGAGGAATCGTCCGGCACCGTGGTGGGCGATGACGCGCTCGTGGTCGTCCATATGGATCACGATGTCGACGGCCCCGGACAGTATGACGAAGAAGTCGTAGGTGGGGTCCCCTTGGCGGTACAGCACGTCCCCCACGGCGATGGTGCGCCGCTCGCCCACGGTGCCGAAGACGGCGATCTCCTCCGGTGAAAGCGTCGGGAAGGCAGCGCCGTCTTCGGCCATGGCCTTGTCACCCTAGCGGCGCGGTTGCATCCGCCGTTCAGAAGAAGCCGCCTGGGGAGCAGTGCCCGACCCGGGGAGGCGAGTCGGCCACCAAAAGCGCGCGCCGAGGTCGGCAGCCAGGGTCGGTACCAGGACTGTCCGGACGAGAAACGTGTCGGCCAACACCCCGAGGGCGACGACGATGCCGATCTCCCGGGAGGCCACCACGGGCAGGATGGCCAGAACCGAGAAGGTGCCCGCCAACACGATCCCGGCCGAGGTGAGCACCACGCCGGTGCTCGCCACTCCCGTGCGGATACCGGCGGCGGACCCCGACCGCAACACCTCCTCACGGACGCGGGTGAGGAGGAAGATGTTGTAGTCGATGCCCAGTGCCACGAGGAAGACGAAGGTGAGCAACGGCACCGTCGGGTCGGTGCCGGGGAGGTGGAGCAGAGGCACGAACGCCGCCGACGTCACGCCCAGGGCCGCCCCGAAGGTCACGACCACGGTGGCGACCACCAACAGGGGTCCGAGCAAGGCCCGCAGCACCAACCACAAGACGAGCAGTACCACGGCGAGGACGGTTGGGACGATGATGAGCGTGTCGCGGTGCGACGCCTGGGCGGTGTCGAGGTCCTGGGCTGTCTGGCCACCGATGACCACGTTGTCTCCCGCCGCCCGACTGGCCGCAGTGCGCACCAGGCGGACGGCATCGAAGCCAGTCGTGCCGGTCGGCTTGACGGCGAGGACCAGGTCGAAGCGCGCCATACCGTCGGCCCGCTCGACGGGACCCAATGCCGCCGTGACCGGAAGCCGACCCAGCGCGCCGCGCACCGAGGAGAGATCGGCGGCGTGGGTTACGACGACGTCAACCGGCGACACCTCGCCGGGCGGGAAATGGCCCTCCAACAGTTGATAGCCGCGGACCGACGGCGCCGTGGTGGGTAGCTCGCTCAGGGCGGAGACGTTGGTGTTCACGGTGAAGA
>Ga0307479_10000396_pt1 | contig 39030 bp, 35 predicted proteins | sample atmos_gasesECM4C_FD_203743 | JGI IMG/M metagenome (GOLD analysis project Ga0307479, IMG submission 203743) | Hardwood forest soil microbial communities from Morgan-Monroe State Forest, Indiana, United States - atmos_gasesECM4C_515 | ecosystem: Environmental > Terrestrial > Soil > Temperate...
GTTCGCTTGATCCGATCGCCTATCTCTACTGCAACATCTGCAATCCGTTCCTCTACTCCGCGTCCGTCATGACCAATGCTTCGGCGCGCGACGCGCACCTGAAGGACACGCTCGATCTCTATGACGCCATCGAGGACGGCACCCTGCCGGCCGTGTCGTTCGTCAAGCCGAGCACGTTCAACGATGGCCATCCGTCCTCGTCCAGGGTCGATATCTTCGAAGCCTTCACCAAGAAGATCATCGATGAGGTGAAGTCTAACAAGGAACTCTGGGAATCCACCGCGATCCTGGTCACCGTCGATGAGGGCGGCGGCTACTATGACTCCGGCTACATCCAGCCGCTCGATTATTTCGGCGACGGAACCCGTATCCCGCTTCTGGTCGTGTCGAAATATTCGCAAGGCGGACACGTCTCGCATGAATATTCCGATCATGCCTCGATCCCGAAGTTCATCGAGCGGAACTGGAATCTTCCCAAGCTCTCCAAGTACAGCCGCGACAACCTTCCGAACCCGAAGACATCGGACGATAACCCCTACGTTCCGCTGAACCGGCCGGCGCTCGGCGATCTCTGGGGCAATTTCCAGTTCGCCGATCATGATGGGGATCACGACCACGACGGTCACGGCGATCATTGATCGATCAGGCTGCTTCCGGCGACGGAAGCAGCCTGTTGCCGACCGACCCTGTTCACACCAATACCGACGGCCGGGCCCATCTCGCCCGGCCTTTATGATGGAGCGACCGCTTGCCACCCACTGCTCCGCAGCGAGCCGATGTTTCGCCGCTTCATGAAGCGCGGCGCGCATTCGCGAACGGCGACCTTACGACGACCGAGCTGATCTGCTCAGACGTGCTCGCCCGCGCCCCGGACGATGGAGCCGCCTGGGCGCTGCTGACGGAAACCGCGCTGCAGCGTGGCCGGCTGGATGCGGCCTTGATCTGCGCCAATCGCGCCGTCGCGTTCATGCCGAAGGACGGAATTGGGCTCATTCTGCGCGCGAAATGCCTGTTCGTTTCCGGCGAGGCGGGCGCCGCGCTCGAGGCAGCCGAAGCCGCTTCGAAGATGATGAACAACGCCCCCGAAACGCTCGACGCGTGCGGGGCGATCTTCGGCCTGCTGGGATTGCATGCGAAAGCGAAGCAATTCTTCCTGCGCGCGGTCGCAAGCCGGCCCGACGTGCCGCAATACATGTTCAATCTCGCCGCGACCGAGCGAATGACCGGCGCTCTCGACGAGGCCGAAGCGCATTGCGACGCCGCCGTCGCCCTCGACCGCAACTACGGCCTTGCCCACTATCTGCGCTCGGATCTGCGCGTTCAGAGCGCGGAGCGCAATCATATCGAGGAAATGGAAACGCTGATTGGCGACGCCAAATTGTCGCGACCCAGCGAGATCATGCTGCGCTTCGCGCTCGGCAAGGAATGCGAAGACCTTGCGATGAAAGACTTGGGATTCGAAGACCTGGAGATGTACGACAGCGCGTTCGGTCATGTCGATGCCGGCTGCCGTCTGCAGCGCCGCTCGATCGCGTACGATGCCGCCACCGAGATCGCGGACATCGATCGGATCATCGGCACCCACACCCGGGCCTGGATAGCCGCGGCACCATCCGGCTATTCCGCCGCCGCGCCAGTATTCGTTGCCGGGCTGCCGCGCACCGGCACGACGCTGGTCGAGCGGATCATCGCGAGCCACCCGGCGATGGATTCGGCGGGAGAAACCGGCGCGTTCGCGGCCGAGATGCACTGCGCCACGAAGGATACGTCAAGCAAGGCCGATCCCGCAGCTCTCGGCAAGCGCTACATCGATCAGGTGACAGCGTTCCGCGTGCCGAAGAATGTCCGCTTCATCGACAAGACGCTGCAGAACTATCTTTATTGCGGCCTGATTCACACAGCGTTGCCGGCCGCCAAGATCATTTTGATCCAGCGTCATCCGATGGACGCCTGCTGGGCCATGTACAAGGCCCACTTCCAAGGCAAGTTCTCGTTCTCTTACGATCAGATCGAATTGGCGGAATATTATCTGGCCTACCGCCGGCTGTCGCGACATTGGCGGGCAACGCTGCCGGCGGATGCATTGCTGGAAATGAATTACGAGGACATCGTCAGGGATCAAGCGGCGGCGAGCCGACGTCTCATCGGCTTTGTCGGGCTTTCCTGGGACGACGAGGTCTTGCGATTTCACCACAGCGCGGCGCCGTCGGCGACTGCGAGCGCCGTTCAAGTGCGTCGCCCGATCTATTCGTCGTCCGTCGGCAAATGGCGGCATCATGCGGAACGGCTGGCGCCGCTGCGGGCCCGGCTGGCGCGCGAGATCCCCGAAGCTGAATTGGCGTGAGGCGGCGCTGCATCGCTACGTCTTGATCGTGGGCAGGCCTGCCGCGGGAAAGACGGCAACGGCACAACCCTGAAAGGGAAATTGTCAAGCGGCCTTCATGGTGTCGCATTGATTTGCTTCAATGCATCCGTCGACAAATCGATCATGCTGGTTTCCATGAAAATATCCGACATTGCTTGTCCGTCCTGCCGGGCTGCTTATGAGGTCGCCGAGTCACTATCGGCGAAGGGAAGTCCGGGCCGCGTACAATGCACCGTCTGCGGCGAGCTTCTGGCATCCTGGCAAGAACCAAAGTTGAAGGCCTATCGACTCATTTTGCCGCCGGAACACAAGTATTCGACGGTTCCCGTGCCGCCCTCTCCGATGTCGCACTGATCGACTGATCGAATATCCGTCGGCGCGCTTTACGGCGCCGGCGAAGCGGGCGGCGGGCTGAAGGTCGCGCCGCCCGACGACGAACCCCCATTGGTGTGATGATGGCCCGATACCGGGCCCGGTTGCGCGCGCAGGCGGCGGGGCAAGCCGGCGCGCCGCGGCGAAAGCCGGGCGGACGGCCTTGCCCGGGGCTCCCGGTGGTATAAGGTAACCGCTACGCAGCCGATGCGTGTCATGTCCGGTCGGACCGTTCCGAACCCTTTGCGCCCTCCCCTATTCCAGATCGGATAGCGGGCGTTCGCGCCCGTCCGGCTGGTGGTCAAGAGTTCGTCACGCAGGTTTGTGGAAGTGCCGTGCACTATTGCAAATTGAGAATCGACATCATTGCAATTCGATGGATCAATTTCATCGGCCGGTCGTGGGCACAGCTGACGAGTCAAAATGTCGGTTAATCTGAGAAAGATCGATCTTAACCTTCTGGTTATTTTCGAGGCACTTTACTCCACTGGCAGCACCAGCCGGGCCGCCGAGAGGCTCGGCATGAGCCAACCCGCGGTGTCCAATGCGCTCGCTCGGCTGCGCGACCTGATCGGCGACCCGCTGTTCGTGCGCGAAGCGCGCGGCCTCCGGCCCACGGGCAAGTCGCACGAAATCATCCAGCCGGTTCGTGAGGCGCTTGCGGTGATCGGCCGCCATTTCGTCACCACCGATACGATCGATCTCGCAACCTACAACAGGCTGTTCCGGATCATCATGGCCGATCCCTACGAACCCATTCTGATGCCGTCGATCGTACGCAACATCGCCGCGCACGCCCCCGGGATCGAGATCGAATGCGTTCCGGCGACCGCCCAATATGTCGACGATATCAGGGACGGCAGCATCGACCTCGCCTGCTTCGCCTTTCCGACCGATACTTCCGACATTGTCGCCAAGGCGCTGTGCCCTGTGGATTTCGTCATCGTCAGCCGGCGCGACCATCCCGAGATTCGCAAGCCGCTTGACCTCGAGACGCTGCGCCGGCTGCCGCAGATCTCGGTCGGCCACGAATTGCGCGGCCTGACCGGCATCGACAAGAACCTGATCGCCAGCGGCACCCATCGGCGCGTGCCTTACATGGCCGCGAAAATCTGGTCGATACCGCCGATGGTCCAGCGCACCGACCTGATCGGCTTCCTGCCGCGCCTGTTTGTGGAGGAGATCGCCGACAACTTCGAGCTCGACGTCCACGAAGTCCCGTTCGCAATGCCCGAGCAATACGCATTTCTGCTGTGGCACGTGAACAGCGAGAGCGACCCCGGCCACAAATGGCTGCGCGAGCAGATGCTGCAGGCGCTCGGCGCCAAGATCGACGGCCAGTGACGCGCGGCTAGAGCATGATCTGGACCCGAAGGGCCGCGTTAGCGCAAAGTGCGCAGCGGTTTTCCGAAAAGATCATGCGCAATCAATAACCTAAAGCGCGATGGTGATTCAACCTGATCCCATCGCGCTTTAGAGCTGTCAGGTCATCCGGGACAGCACGTCGTCGCGCTTGATCCAGTGGTGCCAGACCACGGCGGCGAGATGCAGGCCGACAACGGCGGCAATGACCCATCCGCCGCGATCGTGCAGCAGCTTTCCCCATGCGGAGAGGCCGTCATCATGCGGCACGAGACGCGGCCATTGCAACAGGCCGAACCACGGCAAATCATAGCCCCCCGCCGCCGAATAGAGGTAGCCGGTGATCGGCACGAACAGCATCAGCGCGTAGAGCAGAACGTGGCCGGCGCGGCTTGCCAGATGATTAAGCCGTCCGAGCGGCGTGCGGTAGGGCGGCTCACTCCTCATCAGGCGCCAGATGACACGCACAACGATCAGGGCCAGGATCGTGAGGCCGATCGACTTGTGCACCTCCAGCAAACCCTGACGCGGCTGTCGTCCGGCAGGCAGGTAGTCCGATACGACGCCCAAGGCGATTGCAGCGAAGATCAACGCTGCCATGATCCAGTGCAACCAGCGCTGCACCCGGTCGAATTGGTATCGGGCCTCGTCGGGGCCAGCGGCTAGGACGTCTGCTGCCATTCATGAACACCGTGCGTGATGAATCTCTCCGCAAGGTCGGATACCCGGCATCATCTGGTCAATTCACATCCGAGCGATGAACTTCTACTCCATCACGACGGCATGATCGCTGTCGGTGGCCGCCGGCGCGCTACGCAACAGCAGCACCAGGGGAACGGCGGCCAGCGACAGGATCATCATCAGCTTGAAGTCGTCGATGTAGCTGATGATCGAGGCTTGCAACTGCACCATTTGATCGAGCGCCGCGCGGCCGGCCGCCGTCCAAGGACTGAAGGCATGAAGCACGGCGCCGTTGCCGAATGCGCGATTGACCGCGGTCACGTGGCTCGCGATCGTGGCATGATTGACCTGATCGTTTCTGATCAACAGGTAGGACACGATGGAGATACCGACGCTGGAGCCGACGTTGCGCGATAGATTGTAGAGGCCGGTGCCGTCCGCGCGCTGTTCGGGGGCGAGCGTGGCAAAGGTGACGGTCGTCAGCGGAACGAACAGGAAGCCCAGTCCCGCGCCCTGGATGAAGCCGGTGACCGCAATGGTCCATTGCGAGACGTTCGGATTCCAGCCGGTCATGTCGTACATCGCCCAGGCGGTCAACAATAGCCCGGTCATCAGCAGCAGCCGCGTATCCACCTTGCCGATCATGCGGCCGACGACGAACATGCAGGCCATCGTGCCCAGTCCGCGCGGGCCCATCACCAGGCCGGCCGTCACCACCGGGTAGCCCATCAGCGTCTGCAGATAAGGCGTCATCAGCGCCATCGACGCCAGGTAGGTGATGCCGACGATGAAGATGAAGAGCATGCCGACCGAAAAATTCCGGTCCAGGAACAGGCTGGGATTAACGAACGAACGCGTTGCGGTGAAGGTGTGGACCAGAAAGATGTAGAATGCGGACACACAGACCGTTGCCTCGATCAGGATCTCGAACGAGGAGAACCAGTCGAGTTGGGCGCCGCGATCGAGAAATACCTGAAGGGCTGCGATCGCAACGCTCAGGCTGCCGAATCCGAGCCAGTCCATCCTGGCCGCGGATGAAAGCTTGGTCTCGCGCATGAACGCCGACACGCCGGCAAAGGCGATGAGCCCGATCGGCACGTTGATATAGAACACCCATCGCCAGCTGAATTGATCGGTCAGATATCCGCCGATCACCGGGCCCAGCACCGGCCCCACCATCACCGACACGCCGAACAGCGCCATCGCCGAGCCGCGTTCCTCGGGCGTATAGATGTCGAGCAGGATCGATTGCGCGATCGGCACCAGCGCCGCGCCAAAAAAGCCCTGCAGGAGCCGGAACGCCACGATCTCGAGCAGCGACTGCGCGATGCCGCACAGCACGGACGCCACGACGAAGCCCGCGATCGCCACCATCAGCACGCGTTTGCGGCCGAACCTGGTGGCGAGGAAGCCCGACGGCGGCGTCATGATCGCGGCGGCGACGATATAGGATGTGAGCACCCAGTTGATCTGATCGGCGCTCGCCGAAACGCTGCCCTGGATATAGGGAAGCGCCACATTGGCGATCGTGGTGTCGAGCGCCTGCATCACGACGGCCAGAATGACGCAAGCCGTGATCGCAGGGCGATTGATCGGCGGGATAACAGCAGCACCGTCAGCCATGGATCGTCTCCGACGAGCGGAACCATCCGGTCAGGAAGGTCGGCAGACCCCGCTCGTGGCCGGTATCGACGCTGACCTCGACGCTCATGCCGACCCGCAGCGGCGGCTTGCCGGGCTCGTTGTTGACGCTGACGCGCATCGGAATCCGCTGTACCACCTTGACCCAGTTGCCGCTGGTATTCTCGGCCGGCAGCAGCGAGAAGCTCGAAGCCGAAGCCGGGCTGATGCTGTCGACGGTGCCGGTCCATCGCTGGCCCGGATAGGTGTCGACCTCGATCGTCACCTGCTGGCCGGGCCGAACATAAGTCAGTTCGGTTTCCTTCGGACTGGCCTCGACCCAGACGTGGTCGGTCGAGACGATGTTGAAGCCGGTCGCCGCGGCCGTGAGGTATTGACCGGGCTGCAGCGACGGCACGTTGGTCACAATGCCGGCAAAGGGCGCGTGAACCACGGTGTGCGCGAGCTGACGCGCCGCCTCGTCGCGTGCGGCAACGGCATCCTTGTATTTGGGATGGTCTTCGATCGGTGCGTCGGGGTTGCCGTTGAGATTGGCCGCAATGCCCGCAAGCTGCTGCTTCAGCGAGGCAAGCTTCTGTTGCGAATTCTCGAGCGTGTTGCGCGCCGCGTCATAGGTGGCCTTGGGCGTAAAATTGTTGGCGATCAATTGTTCCTGGCGCTGAAAATTGACCGTGTTGAAGTCGAGGTCCTTCTGCGCCTGCTCGACCTGCGCCTGCATGTTGCGGTAGCTGGTCTGCATCGCCACCAGGTCGTTTCGCGTATTCCCGATCTGGGCATTGGCGCGATCGAGCGCGAGCTGAAACGGCTGGGGATCCAGTTCGAACAGAACTTCGCCCTTGGCGACATTCTGGTTGTCGTGCACCAATACCTGCTTGACGATGCCGGAGACGTCGGTCGAGACGCCGACCATGTCGGCCTGCACATAGGCATTGTCGGTCGACATCACCGCGCCGCCGCTCACATAGAAGTAGCCGCCCGCAATCAGCGCCAGCGGCAACAGCGCGAACAGCACACCTCGCCGCAACGATTTCTTCGGCGTCGCCGCCGAGGTGCGCGGCCCGGTCCCGCCGGCGCGGGGCGGCTCGGAGGGGACAAGCTCGGGCTTGCGATCCTCGGGACGCAGCGTTTTGGAGTCAGCGGTTTCTGGGGCTTGGTTCGCAACGGGCGGATTCCGATCGAGGCGATATACGCTCGCCTCGCCGGCGCGTGCCTTCGTCTCTGCGGAGTTGCCACGACTGGTTTCGTTGGGGTTAGCCATTGCTTGCTCTTTTTTCTCTTGCGAGTTTTTCTTCTGCGACCGGCGAAACGCATGCTTCCGCCAGATTTGCTTTCAGTTGCTGCAATGTGCCGAGCAATCGCTCCGTGTCGGCCTCCGACACTCCGGCCAGCGCCTCGGCGCGGGTGATCTCTCCGAGCCTTCGTAGCTGGACCAGTTTCGGGCCCGCCGCCGCCGTCAGATGAAGACGCCACACCCGCCGGTCGGAGGGATGCGGATACCGCGCGACCAAGCCCTGTGCCTCCAGCTTGTCGACGATGCGGCCGAGCGTGATCGGCTCGATATCCAGCAGCTCGGCCAACCCGCCTTGGTGGATGCCTTCGTTTTGCGCGAGGTAAGCAAGAACCTGCCATTGCGACCGCGTCAGGCCCGAGCCTCGCGCGTTCTGCTCGAAGCGCCGCTTCAGCAGCCGGGCGACCTCGTGCAGCGGAAATCCAAGCGTTGGAGAATTGAGCGTTGGAGAGTCGAGCGTTGGCGGGTCAAGCGTGGGAGAGTTCGGTTTCATGCAATTCCATTCATAAGCAAGCTTATAATAAGTTTGGCATGCTACATTTCAAGTGGCCATGCGACCCTTCACGCACTTGCGATCAGAGCGGAGGCTCAGAAGGAATGCCTCGCGGGCGCCTTCGCATCCCGTCTTCCAGCTAGAACTGCGGATCTGCGCCATTTTTGGGATGCGAGAAGCCATGGATCGGGGGGACTCGCACGATGTTTTGAAGGTATTGTCTTTCTACGAAGTCCCGCCGGTCACGAAACCAGCAAGCCGATTTCCGCCCGCGAAACGAAAGAAAGTTGTTCGACATGTCCGACCAGTTCTCCAACCGCCAGCAAATCAGAAAACCCGCCGTCGTCTCCAAAGGCGGCATTGTCGCGGCGCAATCGCGGAAAGCGGCCGAGATCGGCGCGGCGGTGCTTGCCGCCGGCGGGGATTGCGTCGATGCGGTGATCGCGACCAGCTTTGCCCTGGGAGTGCTGGAGCCGTGGATGAGCGGGGTCGGCGGCGGCGGGGCGATGGTGCTCTACCGCGCCAAGGACGATCGCTGCGAGGTGATCGATTTCGGCACGCGCGCGCCGTTGAGCCTGCGCGTCGAAGACTATCCGCTGACGGGAGGTGCTGCTTCCGACATCTTCCCCTGGCCGCGGGTGAAGGATGACCGCAACATTCATGGCCCCGGCTCGATCGCGGTGCCCGGCGTGGTCGCCGGCATGGAGGAGGCGCATCGCCGCCACGCCAGGTTGCCGTGGCGCGAGTTGCTCGGCCCCAGCGTCACCCTCGCCGGCGAAGGCCTGTTGGTGGACTGGTGGACGGAGCATATGATCGCCAGCGCAGCCGCGGACCTGCGGCGCTATCCGGCAAGCGCGGCCGCCTATCTCCAGGACGGCCTGCCGCCCGGCCCGCAATGGGGCATCCGCTCGATCGTGCGCCTGCCGCAGGACAAGCTCAAGGCGGCCCTGGCGCATCTCGCTTCGCAAGGCCCGCGCGATTTCTATCAAGGCGATTTGGCCAAGAGCATCGCCGCCGACGTGACGGCGAGCGGCGGAGCGCTGTCGGTCGAAGACCTCGCTGCCTTCCGCGCCCATCTTCGCGAACCGCTCGGCATCCCCTATCGCGGCGGCAGGGTATACGCGACGCCGGAATTGACCGCTGGACCGACGCTCGCGCACGCATTGCGCCTCTTGCAGGCGGATTTGCATCCCACCCGCGATCCGGATGGTCAGGCTTACACCAACTACGCCCTGGCGCTGCAATCGGCCTATCGCGAACGGCTGCAGGGCATGGGCGACGCCGACGGCCGGCGCGCTCTCGGCGCCGAGCATCTTGCGCCGAGCTGCACCACGCATTTCTCGATTGTCGACCGCGAGGGCAACATGGCGGCGGTGACGCAGACGCTGCTCTCGGGCTTCGGTTCGAAATTCGTGACGCCGCAAACCGGCATCACCATGAACAACGGCATCATGTGGTTCGACCCGACCCCGGGCACGCCGAATTCGCTCGCCCCCGGCAAGCGCTGCCTGACCAACTACACGCCGGTGGTGGCGCAGGCCGCCGACGGCCGCCGCCTCGCGCTCGGCGCCTCCGGCGGGCGGCGCATCCTCCCCGCAGTGACGCAGATACTGTCCTTCGCGATGGATTACGGCATGGACCTCGATGCCGCGATCCATCAGCCGCGCATCGACGCCAGCGAAGGCGCGGTCGTGATCGGCGACGTGCGTCTGCCGGGCGAGGTGCGCGAGGCGCTGCGGGGCCGCTTCGATTACGAGGAAGCGCGCGTGCAGACCATTCCCGGAAAATTCGCTCTCCCCAGCGTCGTGCTGCGCCACGGCACGACCAATACCGGTGCCACCGACCCCGCGCTGCCCTGGGGCGACGCGGTGGCGGAGGGTTGAGCCGCCTGCGCGGACACGCGCTGAACCCAACGCGCACATGGCGCGACTTAAGCGGTGGACGACATCGTCCTCCCGGTTTTGAGAGCCATTGCCATGTCCGCATTGCGCCATCTGGCGGCAATTGCCGTCGCCGCGGCCTTCATTGCGCCGCCTGCCGCCAACGCTTTCGACATCGACTACTCCAATGCCGCCTACAGCAGCGCGCCGACCCCGCTAAATCTGTGCGGCAAGGAGGATTCACTGATCAAGCCGGAGGTCTGCAAGAGCAGCGATTATGAGAAGCTCGCCGCGCAGATCGAGCGCGCGCTGCAGACCGCGCTTGCCAAAGCGCCCGCGAATGTCCGGCCGCTGCTGAAGCGCGACCAGGCCTTTTTCGCCGAGATGATCGGCTGGGCCACCGACGGCATGACGGAATCGGATCATCCCGACGACCGCAAGACATTGGCCGAGATGCTGCAGCGGCGGATCTCCGCGCTGGAGGACATCGCAGGCGGATTCGGCCGGGCCGGCGTCCTCGGCAAATGGACGGATGCGTTCGGCAACGTCACCGTGACGCCGGCGGAGGGCGGCGCCTACCGGCTCGCGATCGATGGCAATGCGACTTACGGAACGGATGATGATCGGCACTGGCAGTGCCAGGCCACCGCGCTGTTGAAGCCGGCAGCCGGCGGCTGGCTGACGGGAGCTTTTCTGCCTGAGGCCACGTCGCCCCCGCCAGCGCCCGGCGACGCGCCTGCGGCGCCGACCGTGCCGCCATCGATCAAGATCCGCCGCCAGGGCGAGACGCTTCGCGTCGTCGCCGGCGAACGGGATTGGGGGGAATGGCGGACGCATCTCAATTGCAAGAATATCCATCAGGTCACGTCAAGCTATTTCGCCAGCGGCAAGCTCGATCCCGCGATGACACCGGACAAGGTCGACACCGCGTTCGTGGTGCCGACCTTCGACTGCACGCGTCCGGACACCGCAAGCGATGAAGAGACCTGCTCCGATCCGGACCTCGCCGAAAACGACCAGCGGCTGAACCGCGCCTGGAAGGCGCTATTGCCGCGGCTCGATGAGACGACACGGCAGGCGCTGAAGGAAGACCAGCGCAACTGGGTGCGAGCGCAGGCCAATCAATATCCGCAGTTCCTGCATCCGGCCTGGGACAAGTTGACCTACATGATGCACTACACGTCAGATGGGCGCCTCGATCTCAACAACATGCAGCGCGAACGCGTCGCGCTGCTCGAAGGCTTTGACGAGAACCGCAAGGGCCTTGCCGGCGTGTGGCTGAGCTATACCGCGATCCTCAACGTCACGCAGATGGAGGATGGCGGGCTGGAAGGCAAGGGCTGGAAGTGGGAGCAAGGCGACTGGAAGGCCGGCTGCGATTACGACATCGAGGGCAAGGTCGTGGGCGGTGTGTTCCGCTCCGATGAGCACCGCAAGAATCCCGATACGCTCGAGCGCGATCACGCCATGCTAATCGTCAACCGGCTCGACGACGTCTTCGCCAAGAAACGTCAAGACTCGACCGATTCCGATGAGCCCAAATGCAAGCGCTCCTACGCCAACTCGTCGACGGCGCGGCTGTTTCCAGCCAAACCCTCGCCCGACATCAACGATTTCGGCCAGTCGATCCGATGAGCCTCGCGGAGGTGCCCTATGAGACGCGGTCAAAGCCGACATACCGTCGGCTATGAACAATCTCGGCCTGCTCTATCTGCGCGGCAAATGCGTCGCGCGCGACTACGCCGAGGCGCGCCGGCTGCTCGAGCAGGGCAGCACGCTCGGCAACGGCGCCGCCATAAACTGCTTGGGCGCGATCTATAACGAGGGCGACGGCGTGCCGCGCAACGTCAAGGTCGCGCGGCAGTGGTTCGAGAAGGCGGCCGCGCTCGGCAACCCGGAAGCGAAGCAGAATCTGCGACAGATGGGGCGGTAGCGCGCGACGAGATTGGAATGAGCTGCGACGCAACGCTGACTTCACCTCTCCCATTGGGTCGGCGCGTAGCGCCGGGTGAGGGGTTACGGTCTCTCGTTAGTGCCGCGCCCCCTCACCCGATTTGCTGCGCAAATCGACCTCTCCCCGCTGGGGAGAGGTGAACCGAATCGGTGGGCGGACCGATTCAATCAAAAGCCATCACGCGCGATCGATGCCCTACCCAACAACGAGATCGTCGATCCTGATCGGAAACCGGCGCACGCGGACGCCGGTTGCGTGCCAGACCGCGTTGGCGACGGCACCGGCGCTGCCGGTGATGCCGATCTCACCGACGCCCTTGATGCCGAGCGCATTGACGTGAGGATCGTGCTCGTCGACCGTCAGGACCTCCAGCGACGGCACGTCGGCATTGACCGACACGTGATACTCCGCAAGGTCCGCATTCAAGATGCGGCCGCTTCGGCGGTCCATCACGGCTTCTTCATGCAGCGCGAACGACACGCCCCAGATCATGCCGCCGAACAACTGGCTGTGAACCAGGTGGGGATTGACGATTCGCCCGGCCGCGAAGGCGCCGACCGCGCGGGTGACGCGGACCTGGCCGAGATCGGGATCGACCTTGACCTCGACGAACACCGCGCCGTGCGCATGCATCGCGTAATCCGCTTGCGCCGCGGGGTTTGCGGCCCCCGTCCCGCTCGCGTCGATCTCGGCAAGGCCCGCGCGGGAAAGAATATCGGCATAGCTTTCGCTGCGCGCTTCATCGTCGCGGCGGAACAGCCGGCCGTCGCGGGCGATGACGCCGGCGTTGCCGGCGCCGAACAGCGGCGAGCGTTCGTCGCCGGTGGCTAGCTCGCCGAGCTTGGCGATCACGGCGGCGCCGGCATTGTGGATCGCCGTCCCTGCGGTCGCGGTATGGGCCGAGCCGCCGGCGATGCCGGCATCCGGCAGGTCCGAGGTGCCGGACTTGAACTCCACGCGATCAATATCGAGCCCCAATCCATCGGCCGCGATCTGGGCGAGCGCGGTCCAGGCGCCCTGTCCCATGTCGTGGGCGCCGATCTCCATCACGCCAGAGCCGTCGCGCTTGATCACCGCGCGCGCCGCCGCCTGAAACATCAGCGCCGGAAACGTCGCCGTGCCCACGCCCCAGCCGACCAGGAAACCCGCATCGTCGTGCATCTTGCGCGGCGCAAGGATACGTTTCGACCATCCAAAGCGCTCGGCGCCACGCGTGTAGCATTCACGCAGAGCTTTCGAGGAGAAGGGTTTGCCGGAAATCGGCTCGACGTCGGCATAATTTCTGATGCGGAAGTCGAGCGGGTCCATGCCGCAGGCCCAGGCCATTTCGTCGATCGCGCTCTCCAGCGCAATCGATCCGGTCGCCTCGCCCGGCGCGCGCATGAACAGCGGCGTGCCGGTGTCGACGCGCACCGCCTCGTGCGAGGTCTTGATGGCTGGGCTCGCATAGAGCGTATGGGAAGCATCCGCCGCCGGCTCGTAGAAGTCGTCGAACGTGCTGGTCGTCGTCTTGGCGTAATGATCGAGCGCGGTCAGCTTGCCCTCGCTGTCGGCACCGACGCGAAGCCGCTGCCGGGTCGGCGCGCGATGGCCGACCGGGCCGTACATCTGCTCGCGGCGGAGCACCAGCTTGACCGGCTTTCCGACCAGCCTGGCCGCCATGATGCCGAGGATCTGCGGCCCGGAGACAAGCCCCTTGGAGCCGAAACCTCCGCCCAGGAATGGACTGCGGATATGAATCTTCTCCGGCGCGATGCCGAACAATCCGGCGATCCGCCCCTGCGCCATCACCATGCCCTGGCTCGGTGTATCGACCGAAAGCGTGTCGCCGTCCCATGCCGCAACGATCGCATGCGGCTCCATCGCATTGTGATATTGCGGCGGCGTCTCAAACGTGGCTTCGATTCGCTTCGATGCGGCAGCAAGCCCGGCTTCGACATCGCCGCGCTCGATCACGGAGGGATTGCCGATGCCGACGGCGGGCGGCACGAAACTCTCGTTCGACTCGAGCCCGACGCGCGCGGGCTCGATGTCGAATTTCGGCGCGAGCAGCGCGGCGCCTTCGGTCGCGGCCTCCAGCGTCTTCGCGATCACCACCGCAATCGCCTGGTTGGCGTAGCGCACCTTGTCGTTCTGCAGCAATTCCATCCGGAACATGAACGGGTGCAGCTTCGCGTCGGGATCTTCCGCGAGTGGCGGCTTGTGCGTTGGCGTCATGACATCGACGACACCGGGATGCGCTTTGGCCGCAGCGACGTCGAGCGAGGTCAGGCGACCGCGCGCGATCCGGCTCGTCGCGATCACCGCATAGAGCATGCCGGGATGGTGGCGATCCGCCGCATACGGCGCCTCGCCCTTGACCTTCAGAATCCCGTCGCGGCGGGTCAGCGGCTGGCCGATGTTCGATCCGTGCCGGGCATGGCGCGAGGATGAGGTGAGACTGATCTCTGGCGTCATGCAACGCTCCCGATAGCAGAAGAAAAAGGCGAAGCCGGAAGGGCAGGAATCCGTTTTGGCGTCCCCGCCGCAGCAAGCGTCAGCGCGCGTACCAGGACGCGCTGCGCCAGCTCGATCTTGAAGGCGTTATCGCCGGAGGGTTTTGCATCAGCGAGCGCGGCTTCCGCTGCGCGGCGGAAGACGGTTGCATCGGGCGCGTGGCCAGCCAGCAGCTTTTCCGCTGCGCGGGCGCGCCAGGGTTTTGCCGCGACGCCGCCGAGCGCGAGCCGCGCATCGGCGATCTTGCCGGCGTCGATCCGCAGGGCGGCGGCGGCAGAAACCACGGCGAAGGCGTAAGAGGTGCGCTCACGGACTTTCAGATAGCGCGCATGGCCGGCGAAATCGCGCGCCGCAGCGGGCAGCCGCACTGCGACGATCAGTTCGCCGGGCTCGAGGGTGCTGTCGCGTTCGGGGTTCTCTCCGGGCAGGCGGTGAAATTCTTCCAGCGCCACCTCGCGCCGGCCAGCCCTGCCCTCGATCTCGACCACCGCATCGAGCGCGGCGAGCGGCACACAGAAATCCGAGGGATGGGTGGCAATGCAGGCCTCGCTCCAGCCGAGCACGGCGTGCATGCGGTTTTCGCCGAGCCGCGCATCGCAGCCCGATCCCGGCGCGCGCTTGTTGCAGCGGCTTGCGGTATCGTAGAAATAAGCGCATCGCGTCCGCTGCAGCAGATTGCCGCCGACGGTCGCGGCGTTGCGAAGCTGCGCCGACGCGCCTGATAACAACGCCTCGGCAATCGCCGGATAGGATTTCGCGAACTCCGCGTCGTGGGCGAGATCGGCATTGCGCACCAGCGCGCCGATGCGAACGCTGCCGTCGGCGAGGCGTTCGATGCGGTCGAGCCCCGGCAAATGCGTGACGTCGACCAGACGGTTCGGACGACTGACTCCGCCCTTCATCAGGTCGAGCAGGTTGGTACCGGCCGCAAGATAGGCCGCACCGGGCTGGGCGGCAGCCGCGACGGCGTCGGAGACGCTCGCGGGCCTGACATATTCAAACGTCTTCATGCGGAGCGCCTCTGCTTGGCCTCGACGAGGCCGGTCTGAACCTCGAGCACAGCGTCGGTGATCCCCGAATAGGCCCCGCAGCGGCAGAGGTTTCCGCTCATGCCTTCGCGGATCCGCTCCGGGTCGTCACCCGCCTGCCCTTCGTTCATCAGGCCGATCGCACTCATGATCTGGCCCGGGGTGCAGAACCCGCACTGAAAACCGTCATGGGCGATGAAGGCGGCCTGCAGCGGATGCAGTTGGTCGCCGCGCGCGACGCCTTCGATGGTCTGGATGTCGGCCCCGTCGTGGCTGACCGCCAAGGCGAGGCAAGAATTGATGCGCCGGCCGTCGATCAGGATCGTGCACGCGCCGCATTGGCCGCGGTCGCATCCTTTTTTCGTTCCGGTCAGTTGCAACCGCTCGCGCAACAGGTCGAGCAGCGTCACGCGGGGGTCGTCAAGCTCGATGTCGCGCCGCACCCCGTTAACGGTGAGGCTGATGGAGTGGTTCATGCAGGGCTCCGATCAGTGCTAAGGTCGAACGGAATCGCTGCCACCGCCGCCCACCGGTGGCCCAAGGCATCGATCCGTCGCCGCCTGGCATTGCCCGGCGGCGAGGCGCATATACGGAGGGTTCCTCCGCTTTACAAGGGACGGGGAAACAGAAAAAAGCAGATGGCAGATCAGGCCGCCGAACAGGTTCGAAAGCCCCGCGCCGACGCGGTTCGTAACCGCGAGCGCGTGCTTGAGGCGGCGAAGGCAGTGTTCAGCACCGGCGGCGCGGATGCAAGCCTGGAGGCGGTGGCGAGACGCGCCGGGGTCGGCATCGGAACCCTCTATCGCCACTTCCCGACGCGCGAGGCCTTGTTCGAGGCGGTCTATCGGCGCGAGGTCGAACAGCTCAGCGAGCTTGCAGAACAACTGAAGAATGAGGCCGATCCGGTCGAGGCGCTGCGAAAATGGTTGAGATCCAACGTCGAGTTCGTCGCGACCAAGAAGGGCATGATGGCGGCGCTCGCGCTCGCCGCGTACGGATCATCGGAGCTTTTCACTTTTTCGTTTGATCGGCTGACCAAGGCGGTCGGCGCGCTGTTGCAGCGTGCGGTCGCAGCCGGCAAGATCCGCGCCGACATCGGCCCCGAAGACGTGCTGCGCGCGCTGGTCGGCATGTGTTACATCCACGACCAGCCCGGCTGGCAGTCGACGGTGCTGCGATTGCTGGATGTGTTCGTCGACGGCCTCCGCGTGCAACCCGCAACCGGCCGCAAGGCGGCGTCCTCCTCACGGCCCGGTGGCAGGAAGAAGGCCATCAAGCGCCGCAAGCGCCAGCAAATTGCCAAATCGTGAACCACGCCGGCGCGGCTTCGTCCCTGCGAACGCCTTATTTTCCGTTAGGATAGATCAGCCGGATCAGCATCGGGCCCCATCATGCGCAGCGCTTTTCTGCTTCTCACCCTGCTTTTCGCCCTCGCCAGCCCGGCCCGCGCCGCGGACGACGTCGCCGCCGCGCAAGACGTGATCCGTTCGCAGGAACAGGCGTTCAGCCGCGACGATGCCGCGGCCGCCTATTCCTATGCGGCGCCGGAGATTCACCAGATCTTCCCGCAGGCCGACATCTTCATGATGATGGTCCAGCAGACCTATACGCCGGTCTACCGGCACAAGAGCTTTGAGTTCGGCGAGCAGCGGACCGAAGGAAGATTGATCGCCCAGCGCGTTCACATCATCGATGCCAACGGCGAAGCCTGGGAGGCGCTCTACACGCTGGAGCAGCAGCCCGACGGCAGCTTGAAGATCACCGGCTGCTCGCTGCTCAAGGCAGGGCAAGCGGTGTGACACTCACTTAGAATCCCGGATATCCTGGCGCGGAACGACATTCACCGCCAATCGCGCCTGTCGAATACAACGGCACGCGGCCGTGCCGCCGACGTCCAACCCTGGCGACGACGGGACCCGGCGCGGGTTCGCGCCGACTACCTTAACGTTTATCGTGCCAAATCTGCAACGTTGTGGGCCAATTCACAAAAATAAGATGGAGAATTGGCTAAGCTCGCGCCCGGTACGTGTCGGGAGGGGCAAATGACCATTGATACTTTCGCCAACGAAATGATGGCAGGATTCAGTCACCTGAATATCGTCGATCTGCTCGTGGCGAGGGAACAGTACCACGTCTTTCTGACCAAACACCCGAATGTCGTCGCCACCGCGATCGGCCGCTACCTGATCCGCAACGAAGGCGTGGACGAGAACGCGGTTCGGACACTGGCGAATTCGCACGTTGACCCGGAAAAGTCATGGCCGTGCGTGCTCGTGTTCGTCGACCAATGGCAGTCTGAACAAGAGCTCGTCGGCTCGAAATCGCCCGGCGCGGTCGTGCCAAAGACGCTCTACCTGCCCGATGGCCGGGCGGTACCGGTTTGCATCGTCCAGGCGCGGCGGGATCTCGAGCCCGCCGATGCGCCTCGACGCAGCGAGATCATGTATCCGAAGAGCGTCATCGCCGGAGGCTTCCCGCTCGAAGTCAGCGTGCAGGGGCGCGATCACGTCGCAACCGTCGGCTGCCTCGTCACCGACGGGAGCAAATATTATGGCCTGACCAACCGTCACGTTTGCGGCGAGGAAGGCCGCGTCATCTATGCCCGGCTCGGAGGCGACCTGGTGGAAGTCGGCACCGCGGCTTCGCGCGAGCTGCAGCTCTCCAAGATCGCCTTTGCGGACATGTATCCGGGCTGGCCCGGCCAGCATCTGTTCGTCAATGCGGATGTCGGGCTTGTGGACATTGATGACATCAACTGCTGGAAGACGGACATCTTCCGGGTCGGCGAGGTCGGACCGATCGCCGACCTGAACGCCAACAATCTCGCGCTTTCCGTCATCGGCACCAAGGTCCGCGGGTTTGGGGCAGGATCCGGTCCGATCAATGGGCAGGTGAGCGCGCTGTTCTACCGCTACCGATCGATGGGCGGCATCGAATACGTGTCCGACTTCCTCATCGGCCCGAACGGAAGCGAAACCGCTGTCGTTCGGCACGGCGATTCCGGCGCGGTGCTGTCCCTCGACCTGACGGGGGGATTGCGGCCGTTTGCGATCAACTGGGGCGTGCATGAATTCGTCGTCGGTTCGGAGCGGACCTCGATGGGATTTGCTCTCGCTACCGGATTGGGGAATGTGTGTCGGCTGCTGGATGTCGACCTGGTCCGCGGCTGGAACGTCGATCAACCCTATACCTGGGGCAAGACCGGTCACTTCAAGATCGGCTTTCGGGCGGCTGACCTCGTCAGCAACGCCAAGCTTGCTGCCTTCATGACGGCGAACCAGCCGAGCCTCGGCATTTCGAACGAGCAATTGACCTCGGAGGATGGCGTGAATGGGAAATTCACCCACGATTTCGTTCCGCTCGCCGACGTCGCTGACATCATTTGGCGCACCACGCGTCCGGACGACGAATCCAACCACTTCAGCGATATCGACGAGTCCGATGCTGCGGTGTTCCAGGGTAAGACACTGCTGGAGCTAAGTTTGCAGGACGACGCAAATATCGACGTCGACGTCTGGCTGGACTTCGACCGGCAAATGGACGCCGCGAAGCCGGTCTCCAAGACCGACAGGAACGGCGAGGACGTGCCGCGTCCGCGGGAAGGCGCGCTGCCGTTCCGGGTCTGGCAGATGTACAAACAGATGATTTCATCCTTGCGCAATGGCGCGGTGAACGAGTTTCTCACAGCCGGAGGCACCATGGCGCATTACGTCGGCGATGCCTGCCAGCCGCTGCACATTTCCTTCCTGCACCACGGCGCCAATCCATCGGAGGCCGCCGTGCATTCCGACTACGAAACCACGATGATCGATCGCAAGGCGGCGGAGCTGTTCGAGGGGGTCGACAACATCAACACCAAGGTCGCGGTGCGCGAACTGATCGGGCCCAACGGCAAGGATGCCGCCAGGTTCGTGCTGCAGTTGATGAAGAGCACGGTTGATCTGCTTCCGCCCGAAGAGGTTCTTGAGGTTTGGCGCAAATCAAAAGGCCGCGGCAAGTTCGATCACATGTGGGACGAACTCGGTGATCGCACCATCCAGACCATCGCCGCCGGGTCGCACGCGATGGCGGTGTTATGGCAGAGCGCCTGGATGCACGGCAAAGGCGATGAGCTGCCGGAGTCGGCGCTTGTGAAAATACCGGAATCCAAACTGCAGGAGCTCTACTCGACAAAAAGCTTCGTGCCGTCGTTCCGCCTGTCAAATCCTGCGGATTACAAATCCGTCCTGTAGCGCATCGAGGGACAGCTCACGCCATCGCGAGCCGCGAGCGTGCGCGGATCAACAGGGCGACCATGATCGCGATGTTGAGCGCGTTCCAGGCAAGGCCGTTGGCGAATGCCGCTGCATAGGAGCCGGTGGCGTCAAAAATCACGCCGGACACCCAGCCGCCGAACGACATGCCGAACACCGAGGCGAAGATCACGAGGCCGACCCTGGTCGCCGCCTCGCGCGCCGGCATCGCCTCGCGCACGATGATGGCGTAGCTCGGCACGATGCCGCCCTGGAACAGGCCGAACATCGCGGAGATCAGATAGAGCGAGGTGAGGCTGTCGAAGAACAGGTAGAACAAAAGCGCAAAGGCCTGCGCCACCGATCCGACCAGAAGCGTGGGGATGCCGCCGATCCTGTCGGCCAGGAATCCCGAGCCGATCCGGCTGATGACGCCAAATCCCATCATCACCGACAGCATCTCGGCGCCGCGCGCGGCGCCGTAGCCGAGATCGCCGCAATAGGCGACGATGTGGACCTGCGGCATCGCCATCGCCACGCAGCAGGAGATGCTGGCGACGCACAGCAGCACGGTCAGCGCATTGGTCGATAGCTGGAGGTCGAGGCGCGGCGGCGGCGCGTTGGCGTGATCGCGGACTTTTTCGTCTCCGATCTGGCTGCGCAGCACCAGGAGCAGCAGCGTCATCGACACTGCGCAGAAAATCCCGATCGCAATATGGGTGGCGCGCCAGCCGGCCGACTGCACGCCCCAATTGACCAGCGGCGGCCACACCGTGCCCGCCACATAATTGCCGCTGGCGACGATGGTCACCGCAAGCCCGCGATAGCGTTCGAACCAGTGCGAGGCCTCCGCCATCAGCGGCGCGAAGGTCGCCGACGTGCCGAGCCCGATCAGGAAATAGATCGCGATGAACTGCCACAGCGTCGCCGACAGCCCAGCCAGCACATAGGAACCGCCGAGGAAGGCGATGCTTAAGCCCATCGCCGCGACGATGCCGAAACGATCGGTGATTCGGCCCATGACCACGCCGCCAAGCCCGAACCCCATCATGGTCATGGTGAAGGCGAGCGACACCGCACCGCGGGTGGCGGCGAATTCGGCCTGCACGGTCGGAAGCACCACCACCACCGTCCACATGCCGACGGCGCCGATCGAAGCGATCACCAGCGCAAGGCAAAGCCGCACCCAGGCCTGACTGGAATCAGGGGTGAAAGCGGCGGGTTGGTGAGATCGGTCGGAGGGGGCGTGCACGGGTCGCGCAGCTTCGCCGCCCGCTGCCCAGGGGTCAAGCAGCATGGCGCGATATTAGGCATGCAGCAGCAACGCAACAGAGTCGGGCCCCATTCCGGGCCAACGAGGTAATATCGGAGGGCAATCCGACATTCCCAGATAAGCGATCACCATTAAGCCACAGGGATAATGTCGGTGCGCGATCGAATACGCGGACAACCGCGATCCAAAAATCGAAGGAAATAAAGTGCCGAGAGCGAATTTGAAGTCCGCCGTCGTCCTCCTCGTCGCAAGCCTTTCAGGTTCGGCTGCGTTTGCCCACGCAGACCTGCAATCGGCCGAGCCCGCCGCCGGATCGGCGGCAACGACCTCGCCCACGCAGATACGGATCACCTTCACCGAAGCGGTAATCGCCAAATTCTCGGGCGTGGAGCTGAAGGATCAGGCTGGGAAACCGATCGCGACCGGCAAGGCGGCGCTCGACCCCGCCAACAAGAGCGTGCTGATTGTGCCGATCAGCGAACAGTTGCCGGCCGGAAACTACAAGGTCGAATGGCACGCTGTCTCCGAAGACACCCATCGTGTGAAAGGCACCTATTCCTTCAGCGTGCATCCTTGAGGTGAGCCGCGTCCTGCTTCGAGCAAACCTGGCGCCGGTTCGGCTCGGGAGCAGCCGAGATAACCGAGTGATTCTTGGCCGCTTTTGCCTGTTGGAACCTTCCTGGCAAATATGTGAAGCAAGGCATCTTCCAAACGCCGCGATCCCGTGTGATGCTTAAGTCATGAATCTTCGCCGGCTGATAGGTCGCCTGCTCGCGATCGCTGTGATTGTGGGGCTGGTGCTGGCCCCGCTATCCCGCCATGCCGTGGCCGGGATGCCATCGGATGTGTCGATGGCAGCGGTGGCGGACGATATGCCCACATCGGACAGCACGTCGGCGACTGCGGACGATATGTCCATGTCAGCCATGGCCGACGGGATGAGAAGCGACATGCCGTGCTGTCCGTCAAAGGCGCCGGCACCGGTCGGCTGCGACCAATGCGTCCTGATGGCGGCTTGTATGAGCCAGTGCTTCGCCGGCGTTTCCTCGGCCTCGTTCCGTCCGCCGTTCGCGGCTTCCGGGAAGATTGCACCGCTGCAAAATGATTCCTGGCCCGAGGGCCTGGGCCACCCGCCTCCCGAGCATCCTCCTCGAATTTTGGTCTGATCGGCGTTCCAGCGCCGGTTGCTGCTGCGTGGTCTTAAGGCCGCGCGGATAAACGCATGCCGCCTTGCGGCGACCAAAAAACTGAGGATCTAAAATGAAGACGTCTCGTTACCCGCGCGCCCTTGGGGCTGCGCTGATCGGCCTTGCCATGACCACTTCGGTCACCGTCGCACGCGCCGACATCAAGGACTACAAGTTCGAACTCGTCGACCAGACCGTGCAGGCCGGGCCCGACAAGGTCATCACCATCAGGCTCATGAACAGCAAGACCGGCAAGCTGGTGCCCGACGCCGTGATCTTCGCGGTTCGTCTCGACATGGGCCCGGACGGCATGCAGGAGATGGCCACCAAGATCGCGCCGATGCCGGGTGGAGAGCCCGGCACCTACAAGTTCAAGGCCAATTTCAGCATGGCCGGCCGCTGGCAGCTTTCGCTCGGCGCCAAGGTTCAGGGCGAGACCGGCACCGTCGAAAACAAGTTCGTCATCACGGCGCAAAAATGACCCGCGCCGTTTTCACCAGCGCCACCGTCGCCGCGTTGATCGCGGCGGCGGGAGGCGGCTTCATCGCCGGCCGCGCGCCGCGTCAGCCGGCCGGCCCATCGGTCATCGCCATGGTGACGCCGGCGGCGGCGCAGGACGCCGGCGCGCCGATCTATTACCAGGACCCCGACGGCCGTCCGCTTTATTCCATGACGCCGACGAAGACTCCGGACGGGCGCGACTATCGCCCCGTGCCGGCCGACGCCGACGTCAGCTTCGAGGACTCTTCCACCGCGGAGACCGCGCCGGCCGCACAGCCAAACCGAAAAATCAAATACTACCGCAATCCGATGGGGCTGGCGGATACCTCGCCAGTGCCGAAGAAGGACTCGATGGGGATGGATTATATCCCCGTCTATGAGGACGAAGACAGCGACGACGCCTCGGTCAAGCTGTCGCCCGGGAAAATTCAGCGCAGCGGCGTGAAATCCGAGACGGCATCGCCTCGTGTCATCCGCACCGTGATCCGCGCGCCGGGAACGATCCAGCTCGATGAGCGGCGGGTCTCGGTCATTTCGATGCGATCGGAAAGCTGGGTTGAGAAAGTCGCAAACGTGACGACCGGGACCAGGGTCGGCAAGGGCCAGCCCTTGATGGAGATCTACAGCCCGTCGATTTCGTCGGCCGCCGCGGAGTACATCGCCACCATCAATTCGAAGACCGTGGGCACCGTCGGCGCCTATGGCCGCGGCTCGCGGCAACGGCTGATGAATCTCGACGTTCCGGATGCAGCGATTGCCGCCATGGAAAAGAGCGGCACAGTCCCGATCTCGATCGAATGGGCGGCGCCGCGTGACGGCATCGTTCTGGAGCGCAATGCCATCGAGGGCATGCGCGCGCAGCCCGGCGACGTGCTGTTCCGGGTCGCAGACACCTCCGTCCTGTGGGCGATGGTCGACGTCGCCGAGCGCGATCTCGGTGCGCTCGCCGTCGGCGAGCCGGTCGTGGTGCGCGCCCGAGGTTATCCTGGCCGCGAATTCACGGGCCAAGTCGGCGTGATCTATCCGCAATTGAACAAGGACACGCGGACGGCGCGCATCCGCATCGAGCTCGCCAATCCGGATGCGGCGTTGCTTCCGGACATGTATGTGGATGCCGAGATCGATACCGGTGGCCCGCTAGCGGTGCTCGCCGTTCCCGACAATGCCATTCTCGATACCGGCAGCCGGCAGTCGGTCCTGATCGACAAGGGAAAGGGCCGCTTCGAGCCGCGCGAGGTGAAGCTCGGCCGCCGCGGCGGCGGCTATGTGGAAATCCGCGAAGGAATTTCCGAGGGCGACGCGATCGTGGTTGCGGCGAACTTCCTGATCGACGCCGAGAGCAACCTGAAGGCGGCGCTGAAGGGATTTTCGGAAGCGGGAGACAAGCCATGATCGCGCGCCTGATTGGCTGGTCCGCCCGCAACCTGCTGCTGGTGCTGTTCGGCGCGGGCTTTGCGGCTGCCGCCGGCATCTACGCGCTGGTGCATCTGCCGCTCGATGCCATCCCCGACCTCTCCGACACCCAGGTCATCGTCTACACGGAATACCCGGGCCAGGCCCCGCAGGTGATCGAGGATCAGGTCACCTACCCGCTGACCACGGCGATGCTGACGGTGCCGCGATCGAAGGTGGTGCGCGGATTCTCCTTCTTCGGCGTCTCCTTCGTCTATGTGATCTTCGAGGACGGCACCGACATCTACTGGGCGCGCTCCCGCGTGCTGGAGTTCCTCAATAGCGCCGCCTCGCGATTGCCGGCCGGCGTGGCACCGACCATCGGACCGGACGCTACCGGCGTCGGATGGGTCTATCAGTACGCGGTGATGTCGAAGGAACTGAACCTCGCGGAGACGCGGACCATTCAGGACTGGAACCTGAAATTCGCGCTCGCCAAGGCGGAAGGCGTCGCCGAGGTCGCCAGCGTCGGCGGCTTCGTCAAGCAGTACAACGTGATCCTCGATCCGCAGCGCATGCGCGATCTCGGCATCCCCATGCAGAAGATCCGCGACGCCATCCGCGCCAGCAACGCCGACGTCGGCGGCCGCACCGTCGAGCTTGCGGATTTCGAGTATGTCGTCCGCGGCCGAGGCTATATCAAGGACATCAACGATCTCGGCAACATCGTGCTGAAGACCAACAACGGCACGCCGGTGCTGCTGCGCGACGTCGCGCGGGTCGAGCTCGGTCCCGACGAAAGGCGGGGGATCACCGAACTCAATGGCGAGGGGGAAGTCGCCAGCGGCATCGTGCTGCAGCGCTTCGGCATCAACGCGCTCGACGTCATCGAGAACGTCAAGAAACGGCTCAAGGAGATCGCGAGCAGCCTGCCGAAATCGCTCGAGATCGTGCCGGTCTACGACCGCTCCAATCTGATCAAGGCGGCGATCGACACGCTCGAGCACACGCTGCTGGAGGAAAGCGTCGTCGTCGCGCTGGTGTGCATGGTGTTCCTGCTGCATTTCCGCAGTGCGCTGGTCGCGATCCTGATGCTACCGGTCGGCATCCTGATGGCGTTCGGCGCGATGAAGCTGCTCAATCTCGGCTCCAACATCATGAGCCTTGGTGGCATCGCCATCGCGATCGGCGCCATGATCGACGCGGCGATCGTGATGATCGAGAACGCACACAAGCATCTGGAGCGGGCGGAGCCGGGACGGTCGCGCATCGACATCCTCGTCGATGCGGCGTCCGAGGTGGGACCCGCGCTGTTCTTCAGCCTCCTGATCATCACCGTGTCGTTCATGCCGATCTTCACGCTGGAATCGCAGGAGGGGCGCCTGTTCAGCCCGCTGGCATTCACCAAGACGTTCTCGATGGCGGCGGCCGCGGCGCTGTCGGTCACGCTGGTGCCGGCGCTGATGGTGATTTTTGTGCGCGGCCGGATCATCGGCGAGCACAAGAATCCGATCAACCGGTTCCTGATCTGGACTTACCGTCCCGTGATCAAGGGCGTGATGCGCGCCAAGACGCTGGTGATCCTGCTTGCGCTGGCCGTGCTCGCGGTCACGGTCTGGCCCGCGCGCCAGCTCGGGACCGAATTCATGCCGAACCTGAACGAGGGCACGCTGCTCTACATGCCGACCACCCTGCCCGGCATCTCCGTCACCAGGGCCGGCGAGCTGATCCAGATGCAGGACCGGATCATCCGGTCGTTTCCGGAAGTGGCGTCGGTGTACGGCAAGGCCGGTCGCGCCGAGACCGCGACCGATCCCGCGCCGTCCGAGATGTTCGAGACCATCGTCAATCTCAAGCCGAAGCAGGAATGGCGCCCGGGCCTCACCATCGACGGCCTGATCGCGGAGATGGACAAGGCTTTGCAATTTCCCGGCGTGTCCAATGCCTGGACCATGCCGATCAAGGCGCGCATCGACATGCTGTCGACCGGCATCCGCACGCCGATCGGCGTCAAGGTGATCGGCACCGATCTCGTCGAGATCGACAAGCTCGCCAAGCAGATCGAGCAGGTCTTGAAAGCCGTGCCCGGCACCTCGTCGGCCTACGCCGAACGCGGCATCGGCGGCTACTATCTCGACATCACGCCCGACCGCGCCGCGTTGGCGCGCTACGGCATCATGGTCCAGGACGTGCAGGACACGATCGCCACCGCGCTCGGCGGCCAGGCCGTGACCACGACGGTCGAAGGCCGCCAGCGCTTCACCGTCAACATGCGTTATCCGCGCGACCTCAGGGAGAACCCCCAGGCCATCGCCAGCGACGTGCTGGTGCCGATGCCATCAGGCGGCGCCGTGCCGCTGGGCGAGGTAGCAAAGGTCGCGCCGGCGCGCGGGCCGACGTCGATCCGGACCGAGAACGGGCAGTTGGCGACCTACATCTATGTCGACATCCGCGACCGCGATCTCGGCGGCTACGTCGCCGACGCGCAGCACGCCGTCGAGGCCAGCATCCAGTTCCCGCCCGGCACCTACGTGATGTGGAGCGGACAGTACGAATATCTCGAACGCGCCGCGGCGCGACTGAAGATCGTCATCCCGGCCACGCTCGTGATCATCTTCCTGCTGTTGTATCTGAACTTCCGCTCGATCGCGGAAACCATGATCGTCATGTTGTCGCTGCCGTTCGCGCTGGTCGGCGGGCTCTGGCTGATGTGGTGGCTCGGCTTCAACCTGTCGGTCGCGGTTGCGGTCGGCTTCATCGCGCTCGCCGGCGTTGCCGCCGAAACCGGCGTGGTGATGCTGATCTACCTGAATCAGGCATTGGCCGATATCAACGCTCGACGCGAAGCCGAGGGCCGCGCGCTGACGCGAAGCGATCTCTATGACGCCGTCATGCACGGCGCGGTCGAGCGCGTGCGTCCGAAGATGATGACCGTGGTCGCCATCATGGCGGGCCTGCTGCCGATCATGTGGAGCAGCGGCACCGGCTCCGAGATCATGCAGCGCATCGCAGTGCCGATGATCGGCGGCATGATTTCCTCGACTTTGCTGACGCTGATCGTGATTCCGGCGATCTTCGCCGTGGTGAAGGGTTTCGGCTTGCCCGGCGACGACCACGCCGAAAGCCACTCTCCGCCGCCAGTGGGGAAGGTAGTCGAACGGCCTCAAAGTGTTCCCGAGCCTGCCGAATGAAATGAATCGTGACTGCGGGGTGCTTCATCACGCGACTGGAGCGAACATCAGCTTCGAGAGTTACATAATCTTTTTGACCCCTAACGCCGGCCCGTGTAACCAAAGGGACTGCGCCAGCGAACTATTAGATGTCCGCAAGCATGGCGACCGACGAAATCCAACTTAAGGCCTTGATGCTCGCAAGCCTGGACGGCGATGCGGCTTCGCACCGACTGCTGCTCGACCGGTTGAGCAGCCGACTGCGTGCCTACTACAGGGGCAAGCTGGCCGGAATTGGCAGGGTTGCAGCAGAGGCGGAAGATCTGGTTCAGGAGGCCGTGCTGGCCATCCACCTCAAGCGAGATACCTATGATACCGGCGAGCCTCTGACGCCGTGGGTATACGCAATCGCCCGCTACAAACTGGTCGATCATTTGCGCCGGACCCGTGCGTCGCGCGCGGACGTGCCGATCGAGGAGGCCGACGAGGTCATGGCGCATGACGATCATAATGCCGTCGAGAGCAGCTACGACATCGGGAGGCTGATGGAACGGCTGCCGAAAAAAATGCAGTGTGCCGTTGAGGCCGTCAAACTCGACGGATTGAGCACAGCGGAAGCGGCAAAGAGGTGCGGACTTTCAGAGTCGGGTGTAAAAGTAAACGTCCATCGCGGGCTCAGAACATTGGCCGCCTTGATCGCGCGGGAAGCGCCGACATGAAAACGGATGATCTTGTTGCGCTTCTAAGTACCAATCTCGAACCGGTCGAGCGCAGCCCGGTTGTTCGCGCGCTTTGCGTTGCGCTTGCCGCCGGAACGGCCGTGGCCTTTGGCATTGCATTCGTCGCGTTAGGCGTCCGCTCCGACTTGACCACAATCCGCGCCCTGATTTATCTCACGGCCAAGCTCGCTTTCGCGATCGGGATCGTTGGATTCGCGGTGGTTTACCTGACGAGGCTGGCGCGCCCCGGCGGGGAACGAAAGAGTTCGCCCTTTCTCGTCGTCGTGCCGTTTCTCGTCGTCGTATTTCTAGCGGCAATCAGCCTTGGGTCCGCGCCCCGCTCGCATTGGGACCGGATGATCGTGGGAGATCAATGGCTGGAATGCCTTCTCTCCATTCCGATCATCGCGATAGTTCCCTTCGCCGTTTCAATTTGGGCCGTACGAAAAGGTGCGCCGACGAACCTTGTGCGTACTGGCGCTTTCGCCGGCCTCATTGCAGGCGGCGTGAGCGCAATGGCTTATGCGCTGCATTGCACGGACGATTCATTGCCGTTCGTTGCGGTCTGGTATGGCGGCACGATTGTGCTGTGCACCTTGGCAGGAGCAGCATTGGGACCGCGGCTATTGCGCTGGTAAAGGGAGGCCTCGCGCAGAGTCACGTCGGCGTGAGCGTGTAACCGGCAGGCGATTCGCTCCGAACTCATTATTAGAAGCGCAGAGAACGCGCTTCCAACAATGACGGAGCCGGACCATGTTAAGAAAACACATTCTTGAGGTTTCACTCTTGCTGCCGCTGATGGCGATATCTGCGACAGCCCACGCCGGTTCGACGATCTCGGACAAGAGCTATTGGCCAAGTGAGGCCAGGCAAAGCACTCAAATCAGGACGGTTGGTTCGCAACGCGATTTGAATTCTACGTTCGCCTACGATCCGGCAGCGTCACGTGTGCAGCCCGCGACGAATCCGAACGAGGCCCGACCCGCATGGCATTATCAGGGCGGCCCGAAATCCCGCTGAAGTCCGCTTCAGCGCAATGGAGTTATCCATTGCCGTATGGGTTGCGGACAAGCATCGACCTCCGCAACCCTTTCACATTGTGCGCACCAAAACGGAAGGAGCGTTCACATGGCCTTAAATCTTCACGATATCACCGTCAGGGATCTCACAACATCACTGCTCGACACATTGAGAGGTTATTTCATCCGGTACCGCCTGGCGCTGTATCTTTTCTCGGCAGCAGCCGTTGCTTTGGGTGTTGTCCTGCACTGGAACTGGCTGACGGCCGTCGGGTTACTTCGCGTCGTGGCCGTGTTGCCATGCGCGTTGATGATGTTCAGCTGCATCAGACCCGGGCCTCGCAGTTCAGATGAGGAACCTGCGTTACCGAGCAAGACGTTGTCATCTTGATCCTCAACATCGAGCAACGCGCAACGCCGGCTGTTGGTGTCTTGATCGCAGCGCCAACGTGGAACCGGACCTTTCGAACCGTTCAGAAAAGCGAGATTTTCCCGAAGCAAGCCAGGGGAGATAAAACATGATGACGGACGGTATGATGCCTGGAATGATGTTGGCGATGGGGCTTGTCTGGTTGCTGGTCATCATTGTCTTGATCCTGGCGGCCGCAGCACTCGTCAAATATCTTCGCACTGGAAACAGAGCAGGTCCTCAATGAGCAGGCTAGCGATAGCCGCCGCAGTTGCGGCAACTGCACTTCTATCTCCCGCTCTCGCCACATCGGGCGATGCATCCCGCGGCCAGCAGGATTTTCGAGCTTGTGCGCCGTGCCATTCGCTAGAACCGGACCGCAACATGACCGGACCAAGCCTCGCCGGTCTCTGGGGACGGAAGGCCGGTTCCCTGCCGAGTTTCGAGCGCTACTCCGATGCGCTTAAATCGTCGGGGATTATCTGGGACGATCGATCGCTGGACGGTTGGCTGACCGATCCGAAAGCCATGGTGCCAGACAATGACATGCCCTTCGAGGGTATCAAGGACGCCCGCGTTCGTGCGGACGTGCTGGCCTTCCTCAAGGAAGCCACCAAGCCGGGAGCGACGCTACCGACGGCGCAGCAGAAAGGCATGAATGGTATGGGGGGCATGATGGGAGGAATGATGGGCGGCGGCGGACGCGATCCCAACCTCAAAGGTCTGGAGCCCAGCAAGCAGGTCAAGGCGATTACCTATTGCCATGACACCTATCGCGTGACCACTGCCGACGAAAAAACCCGTGCCTTTTGGGAGCGCAACCTGCGCTTCATGACCGATTCCAGCAAGGACGGGCCGGAGAAAGGCGTACCCGCGATCATGCCGGCCGGCATGTTGGGCGACCGCGCCGCCGTGATCTTTGCTGCGCCGGAGGAGATCAACAGGATGATCGAAGCGCGATGCTGAGTCGTGACGTCGAACGGCACAAATCACGAAGTCTTGTATAACATCGAAGCAATAGGCATATTTCACGCATGGCCGACAGCTGCTGCAGACCGCCGCCCCTGAGCCTGGAAGGCCGGGACAAGAACGCCGGCTACCGTCGCGCATTGGGGGCTGTTCTCGGGATTAACGCCGCCATGTTTCTGGTGGAGGTTGCGGCTGGCTTTGCCGCCGGCTCGGCGGCCCTGCAGGCCGACGCCCTCGATTTTCTGGGTGATGCGGCGAATTATGGAATCAGCCTTTCTGTCGTTGGCCTCGCGTTGCGATATCGCGCCGCGGCTGCGTTGGCAAAGGGTGCCACGATGGCTGCCTTTGGCACGTGGGTTATCGGCACGGTGGTTTGGCATGCTTTGCATGGAACCTTGCCGAGCCCGCTCACTATGGGGGCAGTGGGCGTCGTAGCGCTGGCAGCCAATGCGGCTTCGTTCGGATTGCTGTGGGCCCATCGTCACGGCGACGCCAACATGCGCTCTGCCTGGATTTGCACGCGTAACGACGTGCTCGGCAACCTGGCGGTTTTGCTGGCGGCGCTTGGAGTGTTCGGCACCGGCACTGGATGGCCCGACGTTGTTGTGGCCGTCGTTATGGCTGCACTTGCCATGCAGGGTGCGGCGCTTGTGATCCGCCAGGCCGTTGCCGAATTGCGGATCGGCAAGTTTGCGCCTGCCGAGTAGCTACGGCCGCAAAGGCGTTACTTCCCGCGTCCGGAAGGAAATTGACGATGAACGATTTGGATCGGCAAGTTCGTTGGGAAAACGTCTACGGCACCAAGGGCGAAAAAGAAGTGAGCTGGTACCAGGAGAGTCCAGTTCCTTCGTTGGAATTGATCACTCTTACCGGTCTTTCCCATAACGCGGACATTATCGATATTGGTGGCGGCGCATCGCGGCTGGTCGACACTCTGCTGGCGCAAAACTTTGAGCGGCTTACCGTCCTGGACCTGTCCCAAGCTGCGCTCGATACGGCCAAGGCGCGGCTCGGCGAAAGAGTAGCGCGCGTCAAATGGGAAGTTACCGATATCACGAAATGGGAGCCCTCGCAGACTTACGATCTGTGGCACGATCGTGCGGCCTTCCATTTCTTGACTGATCCGGCCGATCAATCCGCCTATGTCGACCGGCTGAAGAAAGCCGTCAAGCCCGGAGGATATGTCATCATTGGAACCTTCGCTTTGGATGGCCCGGAGAGATGCAGCGGATTGCCGATCGTTCGACACGACACAGCCTCTCTGTCCGCGCTTCTGGGAAGCGATTTCAAATTGATCGACGCGCGACGACATGATCACGCTACACCTTGGGGTGCCCTGCAGCGGTTCCAGTTCTGCACGTTTCGTCGGGCGTAACGCGTAACCACTGCAATTGAGAACGCCAGGAGCGGGCAATGGGATTCTATAGCGACATTATCCTGCCGAAGCTCTGCGATCTCGCCATGCGCAACAAAGAGCTTCGGCCGTTTCGCGAACGTGTGGTCGGCGCGGCGGAAGGCAGGGTGCTGGAGATCGGGGTCGGCTCGGGAATGAACCTGCCGTTTTATCGCCCGCCCGTGCGGGAAGTTTTGGCGCTCGAACCAGCGCCACGGCTGATGACCATGGCCAAAAGCGCGTCGCGAGCGACCAGCATCCCCGTCAAATTCCTTGAGGCTTCCGCTGAGGCCATTCCGCTCGACGAACATAGCGTCGACACCATCATTACGACCTGGACCTTGTGCTCGATCCCGCAGGCCACCGCCGCGCTCGCGGACATGCGGCGCGTGCTGCGGCCGGGCGGCAAGCTATTGTTCGCGGAACACGGCTTGGCACCCGACGAGTCCGTGCGTCGGTGGCAAGATCGGCTGACGCCGGTCTGGCGGCGCATAGGCGGAGGTTGTCACCTCAATCGCCCGATCCGCAGCATGATCGAAGGCGCGGGTTTCCGCATCGACCGGATCGAGACCGGCTATATTCCTGGTCCGAAGCCGATGACCTTCATGTACGAAGGCAGCGCACGGCCGGGTTGATGAGGCCCGATTGGCGTCTTAGGCCGCGCGCAGGGGAACCGATCGCGAAGGCTGGTGCGCTGCACCGGCAACACACGGGAGCGTCCGATGATTGAATCAATCCTGCGGGCGCTCGGCATGGCGTTTGCGATGGGATGGGAGATCCTGTGGCCGTTGATTCTCGGTTTCACGCTTTCGGCGGTCGTGCAGGCGGTCGTCTCTCATCGGGAAATGGCTCGACTTCTGCCTGACGATCGGCCGCGCACCATCGCAAAAGCGCTCGCGCTCGGGGCAGCGTCGTCCTCGTGCTCTTATGCGGCGGTGGCCATTGCGCGCTCGCTATTCCGCAAGGGCGCCGATTTTACCGCAGCGATGGCATTCGAGATGGCCTCGACCAATCTCGTCGTCGAACTGGCTATTATCATGCTGGTGTTTTTGGGCTGGCAGTTCACCTTGGCTGAGTTCATCGGCGCACCGGTGATGGTCGCGCTGTTGGTCGTTTTGTTTCGACTGTTTCTCAACGGCAAGCTTTTGGGCGAGGCGAAGGAACAGGCCGACAAGGGCCTGATCGGCCGGATGGAAGGTCATGCCGAGATGGATATGTCGGTCGGCGGAGAAGGTGCGCTTTGGCAGCGGATAACGTCCGAACAGGGTTTCACTGCGATCAGCCATTATTTCGTGATGGACTGGGCCTCGGTCTGGCTCGACATCGTTGGCGGCCTGGTCATCTCCGGTGCGCTCGCAGCGTGGGTGCCGGCTGAATTCTGGCAGTCGTTCTTCGTCGTCGACCACCCATTGCTCGCCAAGCTATGGGGACCCGTCGTCGGGCCGTTGGTCGCGGTGATCTCGTTCGTATGCTCGGTCGGGAATATTCCGCTGGCTGCTGTGCTGTGGAATGGTGGCATCAGTTTCGGTGGTGCAATCGCCTTCATCTTCGCGGATTTGATCATTCTCCCGATCCTGAACATCTATCGCAAGTATTACGGATGGAAGATGGCCGGCTTCCTGTTCGCGACGTTCTACGCTGCCATGGCCGGTGCCGCGCTGATCGTGGAATTGGTCTTTGGCGCCCTCGGCCTCGTCCCGGCACAGCGCAACGCGCGCGTCGTTGAGGCCTCCATTACCTGGAACTACACGACCTGGCTCAACATCGTATTTCTGTTGCTCGCCGCGGTGCTGGTTTGGCGATTCCTGAAGACGGGAGGACCCGCGATGTTGCGCATGATGAACAAGCCGGCCGGGACGATGCACGCACACGAAGACCCAGGTCAGCATTAGCTGTCCAGGACTTGACCGATATTGGGGTGGGCGGACGATGGCACGTACGTAGGCCCGTCTCTTCTCACAGTCCGACGGTCGCCAATGTCGGCAGGGCCAACGCACGAAACACGTCGTTGACATCGCTTGGCGGCAACGGGTTGCGGCTCTCGACCCACCAATTCAGCACGAGAACGAACGTTGAGGACAGGTATTCGACCAGAAGGCGTGGTGGAATCCGACTGGCCGGGTTTCTTGTGCCGGGCAAACCCTTTGCTACGTCCTCGGCGATCAATTCGGCGAGCACTTCCCGAAGATGGTCATGAAGACGGGCGCGATCCTTGGCGCCGATCCCGGCGTCGCCCGTGCGCCTGTGATGGTCGATGTGCTCGAAGATCGGCAGGCTGAAACCGAGCATTCGTTCGGACCGCTTTGCCGGGGACGGCGTCCTGTCCGATTGCACCGAGGCAAGCAGGTCGTGAATCGCACTGACCAGCAATTCGTCCTTGTCGCGATAGTGGGTGTAGAAGGTCGACTTTCCAACATCGGCGCGGTCGAGAATCTCCTTCACGGAAATCGAATCATAGGGTTTTTCGCGGATCAGGGCAGCGAGCGCCCGATGCAGCAGATCCCGCGTCTTTTGTTGCCTCCGATCCTTGACGACCGGTATTCTGGAAGACCTCATGGCGTGATGTCCCTGCACAAATGGGAGGAGATAACGGACAGATGGCGCCGATCTGTCCGTTACGGCACGGATCGATGCTGCGTGTTCTTCAGCCGGCGGCCTCTCTAGCCTAAACTAAATCCGGACCAGCGTCCGCTTCCAAAAACCGTTTCCGTTGACGCGTTTTCTTGGACAGCGAACCGGTGCCCACTTCGCTGGAAAACGCTCTAAGCAGGAGAACGACATGACCGGAACGACAGATCGGCATCCAGCGCCGCGCACGGCCGGCCTCGTCATCCACGCCGCCGCGCGTTACGATTTTCTGGTCTGGCTGTTCACGCTGGGGCGCGAACGGGCCCTTCGCGAGACGATTCTCGGCTTCGCCAACCTGAAGGCCGGCGAAACTGTCCTTGACGTCGGTTGCGGGACGGGGAGCCTGGCCATCGGGGCCAAGCGACAGGTCGGGTCGACAGGCGCCGTGTACGGCATTGACGCGTCGCCTGAGATGCTTGCAAGAGCAAGCAGGAAGGCGGCCAAGACCGGTCTTGAGATCATCTTCAGAAACGGCGCGGCCCAGGCGCTGCCGTTTGCGGACGGTCAATTCGACGCGGTGCTGAGCACGCTGATGCTGCATCACTTGCCGCGAACGGCGCGGCAACAATGTGCCGGCGAAATGCGCCGCGTTCTGAAGCCCGGCGGGCGAGCGTTGGTGGTCGACTTCGGCGGCTCCGCCGGTCAAGACAAGGGGCTTCTGGCGCACCTTCACCGCCATGGCCACGTCAAGCTCGGCGACATCGTTGCCTTGCTCGGCGATGCCGGCTTGACTATCGTCGACAGCGGCGCGGTCGGCTTCAGAAATTTGCAATTTGTTCGCGCCAGCGTTCCGGCCTGATCTCGAGCGCGGCCGTCATCCGGAGCAGATGAGAGTCATGAAACCCTGGGGCCGATGGCTGGTGCACCGTCTGATACCGCTTGTGGCGGCCGGCATATTGATCGCCGCGCATGGGGCGATCCTTTACTACGTGTCGTCGCACGCGACCGTGTCGATTGCGGTTGCCGCGGTGATCTTGGTGCTGATCAAGCATCTCGGCCTGTTCGGCCCGCTGCTCGCGTGGCTTCGGCGGCGCCGCCCGCCGTGCGTCGAATGAGTTTTGTCCCGGTTGGCGAGCAGCAAGCGTAGCCGCATCCGGCTCATATCGCCCCCGCCCCCAGCTGTTGTTTCACGCCGGCACGTGAGTCGCCCGACGACGGGCAACTCAGTTTGATCGATTCGACGGCGTTCACGTCGCGCATTCGGCCCCAAACAGCGGCAAAAGCGTGCGCGCAAAGACGAATTTCGTGAGCTGATTCAATCTGATTTCGGTTGTTAGTTCTCCACGCACAAAGATTTCACTTTCTGAAAATCAGAAATTGTGTATTCTCCGCATCGTCCCGCCTCGGCAAGAGGGGCGTACGCGTCGTCACGAACGCGGGGCGGGATGCGGTGGACGCGGTGGTGTCGCTAGACGAGCGACGCTCTCGCGGACGGCAAAATCGTGTGGTCCTAGCGCCCCGACGCTGGCGCTAAGCTTTCGCGAAGGCAATTCGCGGAAGTGACGGGGGCAAGAAAGCCCGGTCCCCGGGGAGAGCACGATATAAGCCGTTAAAACCATTGCGCAGGGAAGGCCGGATGATCCGGCACCACCTGTGGTGACTACCGTGTGCTTTCTACCAATGCACACGGGCCGCGGGTGCGAGCTGAGCACCCGGTCTTCCCTGCGCCCTCTGATTTCTTGAGGGACAAGTTTCATGCAAAACTCGGACGCATCGTGCCGCGAGAACGTGGAGCCGCGCTCTCTCGTCTCCCTCGCCCCGCCTTTGCGGGGAGAGGGCGGGGTGAGGGCTCTCTCCACGGACCGTGCACGCGGAGAGAGCCCCTCACCCGCCCGACTTCGCTGCGCTTCGCCGAGCGACCTCTCCCCGCAAGAGCGGGGCGAGGTGACTCGAAACGCTCCGCCGTTGGCTGTTTGAAAAACTCGCGCCAACGCCTCGGTCGTCGTCGCCCGCGAAAGCGGGCGATCCAGTATTCCAGAGACGGCACGGTAAAACCGAGAAGCCGCGGCGTACTGGTTACCCCGCATGCGCGGGGTATGACGTCTCGGTGTGAAGCCCTGAAAGATCGCCCCCGTTAACCCTTTACTAACCATACACCCGGCAAGAATTGCCCAGTGAAGTCGAGTGTCGTCGATCGCGTAGAACGGGGGGATCTCCGTGGACGCCAGTGCGGTGCCTCACTTTCGAGCCGGTGGCCCTTCGGCCGCCGCGCAATCGCTTGGGGCCCGTGACCGGCATACGCGGGGGGAAGCTGCTACCATGGTCGACGTTGCGGCAAGTCAGGGCGTAGGCTTACCACTGAGCGGCTTCAAGCTCGGCGACGTCGTCAACCTGTTGAAGCGCGGCGATCTCGCGCTGGCGTTCGGCGTTCTCACCATCCTGGTGGTGCTGATCCTTCCCCTGCCCTCGGTCGTCCTCGACCTGTTCCTGGCGATCTCGATCACGCTGTCGATCCTGATCCTGATGACCGCGCTGTTCATCCAGGCGCCGCTGGAATTTTCCGCGTTTCCGACCGTCCTCCTGATCTCGACCATGCTGCGGCTGTCGCTCAACCTCGCCTCGACGCGGTTGATCCTGGCGCACGGGCACGAGGGCACCGATGCCGCCGGCCACGTCATCCAGGCGTTCGGCAATTTCGTGATGGGCGGCAACTTCGTGATCGGGATCATCGTGTTCGCGATTCTCGTGACCGTGAACTTCGTCGTCATCACCAAGGGGTCGGGCCGCATCGCCGAAGTCGCGGCGCGTTTCCACCTGGACTCGATGCCCGGCAAGCAGATGGCGATCGACGCCGACCTCTCCGCCGGCCTGATCGACGAGAAAATCGCGAAAGAGCGGCGCAAGGCGCTGGAAGACGAAAGCGGCTTCTTCGGCGCCATGGACGGTGCCTCGAAATTCGTGCGCGGCGACGCCATCGCAGGCCTGCTCGTCGTCTTCATCAACGTCATCGGCGGCATCATCATCGGCGTCGCCCAGCAGGGCCTCGGCTTCGGCGAAGCGGCGCAGACCTATACGCTGCTCACCGTCGGCGACGGCCTGGTCACGCAGGTGCCGGCGCTGATCGTCTCGACAGCCGCGGGCCTGCTGGTTTCCAAGGCCGGCGTCTCCGGCGCGGCCGACAAGGCGATGTTCAAGCAATTCTCCGGCTATCCGCAGGCGCTCGGCATGGCGTCCGGCGTCATGTTCGTGCTGGCGTTGCTGCCGGGCATTCCGATGATCCCGTTCCTGGCGCTGAGCGGCGGCTCGGCCGTGCTGGCCTGGAACGCCCGCAAGAACAAGCACGCCAAGGCCGCAGCCGACATCAAGGCGGCCGCTGCGCCGGCTGCGGCCGCGGGTGCGGCGGCGGCCGAGGAGCCGATCGCCACCGCGCTCAAGATCGACGATCTCAAGATCGAGCTGGGCTATGCGCTGCTGCCGCTGGTCAACGGCCCCGACGGCACCGACCGCCTCACCGACCAGATCAAGGCGCTGCGCCGCTCGCTTGCGATCGAGATGGGCTTTGTGATGCCGTCGGTGCGCATCCTCGACAACGTGCAACTGGAAGCCAACACCTACGTCATCAAGATCAAGGAAGTCGACGCCGGCACCGGCAAGATCTGGCCGAATCAATTCATGGTCATGGACCCCGGCGGCGGCCAGGTCTCGGTGCCCGGCATCCACACCATCGAGCCGACCTTCGGGCTGCCGGCGACCTGGGTCGAGGCCAGCCTGAAGGAAGAAGCCTCGCTGAAGGGCTATACCGTGGTCGATGCCGCGACCGTGCTGTCGACCCATCTCACCGAACTCCTGAAGAGCAACATGTCTGACCTGTTGTCCTACGGCGAGGTGCAGAAGCTCTTGAAGGAGCTGCCGAAGGAGCAGGGCGAGCTGATCAAGGACATCGTGCCGAGCCAGGTCACGATCTCGGGCATCCAGCGCGTGCTGCAACTGTTGCTGGCCGAGCGGATCTCGATCCGCGATCTCTCCACCATCCTCGAGGGCATCGCCGACGCCATCGCCTTCTCGCGCAATCCGGCGACCATGGTCGAGCATGTCCGCGCGCGGCTGGCGCGGCAGATCTGCGCCCAGAACACCTCGCACAACGGCTACCTGCCGCTGATCGCGTTGTCGGCAAAATGGGAGCAAGCCTTTGCCGAATCGCTGATCGGCCAGGGCGAGGAACGCAGCCTCGCGATGCAGCCGTCGAAACTATCGGAGTTCATGGCGGCGGTGCGCGACGCCTTCGAGCGCGCCGCGCGCGAGGGTGAGGCGCCGGTGCTGGTGACCTCGGCCTCGATCCGGCCTTTCGTGCGTTCGTTGGTCGAGCGCTTCCGCGCGCAGACCACGGTGCTCTCGCAGGCGGAGATCCATCCCCGGGCGCGGCTGAAAACGGTCGGAAGCGTGTAGAACGAACCACTTAGGCCCTGTGCTTTTTCGTCACAGGCAACTGATTTATTGGGTTTCGCGATACCAGCACCGCTTTTGCGATTGGGCACCAAATTCAACTTAATACATTGTGATATTTACAATTTTTTAGTTTCCAACATCCGGCCAATCGCGGGCAATCAAGTATTATCACCGCCTTGTGATCACATCTTG
>Ga0307479_10000397_pt1 | contig 39019 bp, 35 predicted proteins | sample atmos_gasesECM4C_FD_203743 | JGI IMG/M metagenome (GOLD analysis project Ga0307479, IMG submission 203743) | Hardwood forest soil microbial communities from Morgan-Monroe State Forest, Indiana, United States - atmos_gasesECM4C_515 | ecosystem: Environmental > Terrestrial > Soil > Temperate...
TTCTCACAATCCAAAAACGATCAACCGATACAACAACATTTCTAACGCATCCCTTGCGGCTCTCGTCGGCAGTGCTGGTGGGATGTGGTTGTTGAGCCACGAAACGCATAACGAACATTGGCGTGAAACCGGATTCCTTGCTGGCGAGGCGGCATTGAACAGCCTCGTGGTGGTGGAGGGGATGAAGTATTCGTTCGGGCGGCAACGCCCGGATGAGGGGAATGGGAATGGCCAGTTTCTCCAGGGCGGCGTTTCATTTCCTTCCGAGCATGCTGCGGCGGCATGGTCGGTGGCGGGAGTCGTCGCGCATGAGTACCCGGGGACCTTCACGAAGATCATTGCCTACGGCCTGGCGGCTCTTGTGGACGTTTCGCGACTGAAAGCACAAAAGCATTTTCCGTCGGATGTAGTCGTTGGTACAGTGATCGGAAATCTCGTCGCGCAGAACATTTACAGCCGGCATCACGATACCGACTTAGGTGGCGCAACCTGGACATCGATTAGCCAGATCTTTCGCGGCGATGGGGATCATTCCCCTGCCAATCAAGGTTCACCGTATGTTCCGCTGGATAGTTGGATTTATCCGGCTATGGACCGCTTGATCGGGATGGGCATGATAGACAGCGGGTTCTCAGGGGTCCGGCCTTGGACACGGAGCGAATGCGCGCGGATGCTCGGTGAAGCTTCCGACAAGCTTGAGACAGGACCACCTGAAGCCCAAAAGATATATCAACTTCTCGAGACGGAATTTAAGGAAGATCTTGAAGGGGCAAGCGGAGCGGGACCGTATCGTGCAGAGCTTGAATCTGTATACACTCGGGCCACTCAGATTTCAGGTGAGTCTCTTAGTCTTACGGACGGTTACACGTTCGGACAGACCTTAATCAATGACTTTGGGCGGCCATCCGAAAGAGGATTCAATTCCGTCACGGGGTTTTCCGCCTGGACCACTGCAGGCCGTTGGGTCGGATATGTTCGAGGTGAGTATCAGCACAGTCCTGCCGCGCCCCCACTCTCTGATTCGGCGCGATCAACCATAGCTAGCGTCGACGGAGTCCCGGAGCCGCCGGCTACGCCGATACCTTCGATAAACCAGTTCCAGCTTCTTGACGCTTATGTCGGGTTGAATTTTAACAACTGGCAGGCAACTTTCGGCCAGCAGAGCTTGTGGTGGGGGCCCGGCAACGGCGGCCCGATGATGTTCAGCAACAATGCGCAGCCGATAGAGATGTTCCGCATTAACCGAGTCACACCGCTCCGCGTTCCTCTTCTTTCGCGCCTTTTCGGGCCGATGCGGACGGAATTTTTCTTCGGCCAATTCGCGGGTCATCAGTTTCTATTGAGCCCCCTGGGGTTCGTCGGTCAGTACGGTCAGTTCCTAGATCCCCAGCCCTTCATTCATGGACAGATGTTCAGTTTTAAGCCCACTCGCAATTTCGAGTTCGCCTTTTTCCGCACCACGATTTATGGCGGACCCGGCTATCCCCTTACATTCCACCACCTGATCAGCACTCTTTTCACCACAGGCAACGAGGCCGCAGGCGGCCCTTCGAAGCCCGGCGATCGCAGATCGGGATTGAGCTTTAGCTACCGGCTGCCGGGGTTGCGCAATTGGCTCACATTATATGGTGACAGCTTCACAGACGACGAGTTTTCCCCCATTGCTTATATGGATGTGTCGGCACAGCATGCGGGCCTTTATCTCTCACACTTCCCGGGCATCTCCCGTCTGGATCTTCGGGCCGAGGGCGTATACACCGATGTGCCCGGCGGTACAACTGTTAACACGAAACAGCCAGGTTCGTTCTACCAAAACGGAACCTGGCGCGACGGTTACACCAACAACGGCGCCCTGATAGGCAATTGGGTCGGTCGCGGCGGTCAAGGTGCCCAGGCTTGGTCGAATTATTGGTTTAGCCCGCGGAATCGTCTGCAGTTCAATTTCCGCCACCAGAAGGTGAGTCAGGAGTTTATGCCAGGCGGCGGGTCGCTCACCGACTTCGGTGTTCGGACTGATTACTCGGTACGACAGGATCTCAGTCTTTCTGTTTCAGTACAACACGAGCGCTGGCTCTTTCCCTCGATTCAGCCGAATGTTTCGAGAAACGTGGCCGCCTCCATTCAGATTCTATTTGAGCCGCACAAATTGTTCCAGCATTCTTCGGCCGACCCGGGAGAATGGCCATGAACTACACGGGTAGCGCTCCAGTTCGCCAACCTGTGCCCGATTTGCCGGAACACGACCTTCCTGTCGTGCCTCAGGTGGAGGAGCGACCACGTCAACGTGCAGACTCAGTTCTGCACCTCCGACTGCTCTGGCAGCAAAGACGACTATTCAGTCGCGTCGCTGTATACGCCTCTCTTACTAGCATACTCTTAGCCGTTCTGATTCCGGCGCGATTCGAATCCACTTCGCGCTTGATGCCTCCAGATAATCAATCTGCATCCAGCCTTGCCAGTGCAGTGGCGGCGGTATCGAGCGGGGCTGGGGAATTGGGAGGGATTGCCAGCGATTTCCTTGGCCTCAAAAGTACGAGTGACATTTTTGTTGGCATTCTGTCAAGCCGCACCGTCCAAGACAAGCTGATTGAACAATTCGACCTCAAGAAGCTCTACAGACACAGCCGCATGGAGGACACACGTAGAGACCTTGCCGAACACACTGGCATTTCCGTGGACCGCAAGAATCAGATCATAACCATCAGCGTGACTGACCATGACCCGAAGCGTGCGGCAGCAATGGGCCAAGCGTATATTGCGGAGTTAAACCGCTTGGTCGCGGAGTTGAGTACATCATCTGCCCGGCGCGAACGCATCTTCCTGGAACAACGTCTGCAGGCAGTTAGTAAGGAACTGGAGTCGGCGGAAAAGGACTTCAGCCAATTCTCGAGCAAGAATTCAGCTATCGACATCAAGGAACAAGGCAAAGCCATGGTCGAAGCCGCTGCGACCCTTCAAGGACAGCTCATTGCTGCGAAATCCGAACTGGAAGGCTTGAGGCAAATCTATACTGACAACAATGTGCGTGTACGCGCTGTGCGAGCGCGGATCAGCGAGCTGAAAAACCAGCTCGAAAAACTCGGTGGCAAAGACGAGGACACGTCAACGCCAGGGTCTTCGGGGCAGCAACAAGACTCTCTGTATCCATCTATTCGCAAGCTCCCTCTACTTGGAGTGAAGTATGCGGACCTGTATCGCACAACGAAGGTGCAAGAAGCGGTTTTTGAGAATTTGACGAAAGAATACGAGCTGGCCAAGGTCCAAGAAGCGAAAGAGATCCCCACAGTCAAGGTGCTAGATCCCCCTAACATTCCCGACAAGAAGTCGTTCCCGCCTCGCACGCTCGTCGTCGTTTTGGGAACTGCGTTTGGAGTGGCCATGGCAACGGGTTGGATCTTCGCAAAAAAATCGTGGGAACAGGCAGATCCTGCAGATCCCCGCAAGGTGCTTGCGCAAGAAATCTTCTCGACTGTTCGGGCAAGCATCCCGGGCTTTGCTAGGAATGGAGCGAGCCGCCACGGAGCGGGGGACGAAGGCTTGGAGCCGAACTCGCCGTTAGACAGCTCGGTTGACCGGCGAGAAACGCCGTAAGACCACGTTTTTGGAGTAAGTATTTGATTATTAATGGGTTAGGTCACGTGTGGCCCTGTAAGTGACGGGGCGAAGCTGTAGGCAATGTCGAGGTGCCATGGAGGAGAGGGTTTAGATGGCTGGGACTGGGCCAGACATCGCTGGGGAACTCGCGCAGACTGCTACCACGTGGGCGACTTTGCCGGCAGAATACTGCGAGAAGCGGTGGTATGCAGCCTACACGAATGCAAACCACGAGAAGCGCGTGGCTCTGCAAGTTAGGCTAAGAGCCGTCGAGCACTTTCTGCCAGTGTACGAGTCCGTGCGCCAGTGGAAGGATCGCCGAGTGAAGCTGGACCTCCCGCTATTCCCTGGGTATGTGTTTGTTCGGCTTGCGCTTCGTGACCGATTGCAAGTCCTGCAGGTGCCGGGCGTGGTTCGCCTAGTGGGATTCATTGGTTTGCCAACGCCTCTCCCTGACGAAGAGATAGAAAGCTTACGTCTTGCGCTCCATGAAGGGTTGCGAGTGGAACCGCATCCTTATTTGAAGGTGGGCCGGCGCGTGCGAATCACGAAGGGGCCTCTAGCCGGCCGCGAAGGCATCCTTAAGCGCTGGAAACGCGACCTACGAGTCGTGCTGTCGACCCAACTGATCCAGCGCTCCATTTCGGTGGAAGTCGATGCTTCGTCAGTGATGCTCGTTCGTGAGAGCAAGTTCTCTCAGTCAGATTCCCAGGGTATTTGAGCGAGTCACCGGTTGCAGCTCAGTGCATCGCAGTAAAGCAGATTCGAAGGAGACACGGATGCAAATATTTCTTGATTCGGCCAACCAGAAAGAAATTAAAAAATGGCTGCACCAAGGCGTCATCGATGGCTTGACAACCAATCCGAGTATTATGTTCAAAGATGGTGTCTACGACATTGAGCAGGGTGCGCGCAGCCTGTGCGCAATGTTCGGAGAGCGTCCCGTCAGCGTCGAGGTAACGACGAATGACTGCAACCAGATGATCGAGCAAGCGCGGGTTTTCGCTAGGTGGGCTCAAAACGTCGTTGTCAAAATTCCGGTGATCAACGAAAACGGCGAGTCCTGCCTGGGAGTGATTAACACGCTGAATCGCGAAGGCATCCTCGTCAACACTACGGCGATACTCTCCTTCAATCAGGCGATACTGGCGGCCAAGGCGGGAGCGACTTATATCAGCATTTTCGCAGGACGCGTCGCGGATGAGGGCAACGACCCCACAGTGATTATCCGCAACGTCCGCCAATGGCTCGATGCCTGGGACTATACCGCAAAGATTATTGTTGGCAGCATTCGAACCGTAATGGACATTCAGGCCGCGGCGCTCGCCGGAGCGCATATCATCACTATTCCACCTCAATTCCTCGCCAAGATGGTGGATCACAAGTACACCCGAGACACCGTTCGCCAGTTTAATCAGGACGCGGACAAGGCTCTGCTACAAATCTCGGAGGTCCGCGCCGCTGCCGCTGGCGCTGGCGGCAGAAGCAACGACTAGGAGAAGCCTGGCTAGCATAAAAGATTATAAAGAACAGAAATTTTGAAGCGGTTGCAAGTGCCTTCCCCTCGCAAGTTCTTTACCCCATGACGCCACAAGTAGAGAAATACAGCGCGCACTTGACCAGCGGGCACCTGCTGGCGCGCAATACTGTCTGGAACTTGCTTGGCAGCGCTGCGCCGCTGCTGGTCGCAGTTTTTTGTATACCTATACTGATTAGAGGGTTGGGTACGGACCGTTTCGGCGTGCTGACCTTGACTTGGGCCGTTATTGGTTACGCCAGTTTGTTTGACTTGGGCTTGGGCCGAGCGCTCACTCAATTGGTGGCAAGTAAACTCGGATCGAGGGAAGAACACGAAGTCCCCACCTTAGTTTGGACATCCCTGCTACTTATGGCGCTGCTCGGACTGCTTGGAGCGGGGATCCTGATCGTTCTATCGCCCTGGCTGGTGCGGAGCGCGCTACACGTGCCGACAGCTCTTCAGCGCGAAACCCTATATTCCTTCTACTTGCTCGGCCTCTCGATCCCGTTTGTCATTGGTACGGCAGGGTTGCGCGGCCTGCTCGAAGCCCGCCAGCGTTTTGGCATCATCAATGCCTTGCGTGTGCCGATGGGTATATTCTCGTTCGTCGGCCCTTTGCTCGTTTTGCCATTCTCCAGCAACTTGTTCCCGGTCGTGGCGGTGCTTGTTTCCGGCCGGGTGCTTGCGTGGGCGGCCCATTTGATGCTTTGCTTTCGGGTTATGCCAGCGCTTCGCCAGCAGGTCACCTGGGGGCGCACTGCGGCGGGTCCGCTGTTTCGCTTCGGGGGGTGGATGACGGTAAGCAACATCGTCGGTCCGCTCATGGTTACATTTGATCGTTTTGTAATCGGCGCGCTACTTTCTGTGGCCGCAGTCGCTTACTATGCAACGCCGTACGAAGTAGTGACAAAATTCTGGCTCATTCCTGGGGCTGTAGTGGGTGTAATGTTCCCGGCTTTCTCCACGAGTTTTGTACAAGACCGTGGTCGGACGGCACTTCTTTATGGCCGGAGTGTGAAATACCTCCTTCTAGTGCTGTTCCCCATGGTCCTCCTTGTCGTTGTCCTGGCGCAGGACGGTCTGAGATTATGGCTGGGGGCCGAATTCGCTCAACACGGCGCCCGCGCACTCCAATGGCTGGCGATAGGCGTGTTCATCAACAGTCTCGCCTTCATACCCTTTGCGGTGATTCAGGGCGTTGGAAAGCCAGACTTAACTGCGAAGCTGCACACCATCGAACTTCCCGTGTACTTGATCGCTCTGTGGTCGTTGACCAAGTCGTATGGCATTGAGGGCGCGGCGATCGCTTGGACAGCACGTGCGGCTGCCGACGCCATGGTCTTGTTTGCCATGGCTAAGCGTTTCTTGCATGTTGATTCTCCCTCCAGGAAGCAGACCACTCTCCTGATAGCAATTGCTTTCGTGACGCTTGCATTGGCTACTCTGCCCCAGGGACTATTGCTAAAGGCCATCTTTCTTCTAGTGACGATTCTTGGCTTTGCCCTTGTCGCATGGTTTCTAGTGCTTTCCCCTGAAGAACGAACTCTGGCACAGAATTTTCTGTAGAGATCTATTATGACCGTTCAAACAGAGTGCAAGAGTCTCTCGAAGATGGGTGAAATTCGGTCACGGCCTTGCCAGAGTTGCTACATTTGTGGAACTGACGGCGATCCGTTGTATCAATGTTTAAAGGATCGTTACTGGGGCGCTCCTGGGCAATGGAACCTAAAGAAATGTCGAGATAATTCCTGCGGTCTAGCTTGGCTGGATCCAATGCCGATTCAGGAAGACATCGCTAAAGCTTACCAGGATTATTACACTCATTGGGACGCGCCCTCGGGGACACCGGGCCAAGGTCTTATGCGACGATTCTTCCGGTCCGTGAAAGCCGCCTATCTTGGCCATAAGTACGGCTACGGCAGAAAGGGACCAAAATCTTACCTGGGGTTGCTCGCATATTTGGCTCCACTCCGCCGTGCGGCATCCGACTTTAGTGTAATGTATCTGCAATTTTTGCCAGGCGGAAGCTTGCTAGAGGTGGGCTGCGGAAGCGGCGAGATGCTGAAGGGCCTGGCCGATTTAGGTTGGCAGGCGGAAGGGGTCGATTTTGACACTGCGGCTGTGGAGAGCTGCAAGCGCAAGGGTCTCAACGTCCGCGTTGGATTCCTAGAACACCAGCAGTATCCTGCGAACTACTATGATGTCGTAACGATGAGCCATTTGATTGAACATGTACACGAGCCGCTCGAATTGCTGATCGAGTGCCACCGCATCTTGAAGCCGGATGGCCGTCTTTCTCTCGTGACACCTAACATCAATTCGGCAGGTCATCGAATCTACGGTTCTTCGTGGTTTCACTTGGATCCACCACGGCACCTGCACATTTTCAGCGTGGCTTCACTCAAGGTACTGCTGCAGAAAGCGGGTTTTCGCAGCATGAAAACACGCACAACCATCCGTGATGCTGCTGGGGCCTATATCGGCAGCCGCTCGATTCGCCGAACGGGCCGACATAAGTTCGGTTCAAGGCAACCACGGAGTGTTCACATGTGGGGACACGCAATGACAACATTTGAGTGGGCATGGCTTAATTTGAATGATCAAGTGGGCGAAGAAATAGCAGTGGTCGCCAAGAAATAGAAGATGTACACAGAACGAGCCACGAACCTTGGTGGCGATGAGAACGACTCGTGGGTGGGAAACTGAACAAAGGAGAGGCTGCCGGTAATCGGTTCGTTTGGCGGAGAAAAGCAAAATGCGCAAGACGAAGGTTTCCGTGGCCATGTGCTCATATAATTCCTCGCGTTATTGCGAGAAACAGCTTGAAAGCATGGCATCACAATCCCGCTTGCCGGACGAAGTAGTGATCTGCGATGACGGCTCCGTCGATGACACGCCGAGTATTTTGGAGCGATTCAGTAAAGAGGCGCCGTTTGACGTGCGGATATATAGGAATCAAACAAATTTGGGAGTGGCGAAGAATTTCGAGAAAGCGATCGCGTTGTGCTCAGGCGGCATCATTGCACTTGCCGATTCTGACGATGTTTGGAGGCGGGACAAGCTCGAGTGGCTTTGCGCGGTCCTTGAACAACATCAAGAAGCAGGATACGCGTTTTCCGATGGGGAACTGATCGGTCCGGATGGGGGCCTGCTTGGCGTTCGGATGTGGGATTGGCAATTTTTCAAACAATTGCTACTAAGAGGCTTCCCCCCAGAATCGCAGGTCCCCGCGCTGCTTCAGTTCCCGGTGGTCACGGGGGCTGCGATGGCATTACGGTCATCTATTAAGCCCTTTGTTCTGCCGATCGCAGAACGCTGGGCAGAATGCTGGTTACACGACTACTGGATTTCTTTGGTGGCCGCGTTCATTGGATTTCATGGGGTTGCGATTCACGAGCCCTTGCTGAAATACCGCGTACATCCCAATCAAACGATGGGTTTGCGGAGGTCATTTTTGGAAAGATGCAAAGCGTCTTTCGCGTCTCGCGTCGAACCCTGGCCAGTGCATATAGCCGCCTTTAGAAGCTTGCGTGAAAGGCTCCGCCAAGACGCTTCTGCCACGAACCGATGCGATCCACACGAACTTGACCTGCTGGAGCAGAAGCTCGCACATCTTGGCGAGCGTGCCCACGCTCGATCCTCCGAGTATTTTAAGAAATATAGGATTATCCTGGCTGAAGCATTTACAGGCAGGTACCAACGCTTTTCCCTTTCCTGGCGAAGTATCGTGCGTGACCTGTGTCCTTGAGTGGCCCAAGGTGGGGCAGTTCAATTGAGTCGGTATCGGTTCAGGAATTAGTCGTGGCTAACTACACTTTACCCCCAGGGGTGAGAACTTCGTGAGACCGGCGAACTTAGAAGGGAGACTCCTGAACGAGTCATCCGCACGGGAAGGCCACATACTCGCCTTGTTATTGGCCCTGGTTGGGGCGATGACTGCTGTGACAGCCGTTCTCGCACCTGTTGGGGCGACTGTGGTGCTCGGAAGTCTGATCGCCGTAGGTCTAACATCGCTGGTGCCGCGGAAGGCGTGGATCTTGTTGTGTTGTTTGGTGGTCCCGGCGATTGGGGGCGGGGAACTCTGGACGCTTCAGACAGGTGCCGGCACGCTTATTGCCCCTGCGCTCCTCGTTGTCGCAGCGTGGGCGATGGCTTTTTTCCTGGTGGTCTTGTTTGGGAAAGAGGAGTCTTTCTGGCAGCTACCTCTGGTAGGAGCGTTCGCTGTCTTCTGGTTAGCGATTCTGCTTTCCGTGATCCACAGCGTGTCCGTTCTCCACTGGGCGCGCGGTCTGCTTGAGGCTATCCTCGGGTTCGCTTTTTTTATTTATCCCTGGGTGTATCTCAAAAACAGGAATCAGCTCGATTTCTGCCTGCGCGGGTTGGTTCTATTAGCAGCACTCACGGTGATTTTCGGCGTGCTACAGTCAGCCTTTTTTGACTATTTTCGAAACTGGTTTCCGTTTCTGTATACCCAATCGGAAATCCCCGTTATCGAGGAATGGCAGGCGCAAGGGCGAATGGTTGCTAATTGGGTTCACCCGAGCGACTTCGGATCTTTATTAAATATTGCTGGACCGATAGCGCTTTATTTCTACTTGAACACCAAAAAGAGTCGATTGGTGCCGCTGTCGATATTTTTGCTGATTGCAGGAGGCATTTTTCTGACGGCCACGCGAACGCCCATCATTGCTTTCTGCCTTTCGAATACATTACTTGTCTTTCTTATGCGTGGCCGCAAAGCCGGCCTTTACGTTGGGGCCGGCGCTCTTGTATTGCTGCTGGCAGGCAGTCAACTCTTTGCGGTTGGCTTGCAGCGATTCGAGTTCTCCAAACAAAGGAATCTCCTAACGGTGGAAACGCGCAGTTTGGTATGGCTGCAGGCATTGTCCTTTTTCGCCCAGCATCCGGTAATAGGTATCGGGGCAAGAAATTTCGCGGAGCAAAATCTGGTCGACCCAAACGCGGCAACCCATAACATATATATCGAAGCGGCGGCCGAGACTGGCTCGCTCGGTCTTCTGGCGTTTCTTTATTTGCTGTATCAGGCTATGAGTATCGATATCAATCGTAAGACACGTAGCTTGCCGCAGGAATTGCAGGACCTGCGATATGCCTTACTCTGTTCGTCCATTTCCATCATGGTCGAGAGTCTAACGGAGAATACCCTCTACGTGTGGCAGATGTGGTGCTTGTTCTGGCTGATTCGAGGTTTGTCGGCGGCTATTGCCAGGAGGCCAGATTTATTCACGGAGACCCATGCAGCAGCAACCGCTTAAGGCCCCTGAACGGAGGGCTGGTGGGGAGGCTGTAGCTGGAGCGCGATGGCCACGCGTGGGCATCGTCGTGTTGAATTGGAACGGACGAGAGGTCTTGGAAGACTGCCTGCGTTCTGTATATTCGCTCCATTATGCACCATTCGAAGTGATTGTAGTCGACAATGGATCAAAGGATGGCTCGGTCGAAATGCTGCAGAGGTCATTTCCCGAGTGCGTTCTCATTCAGAACAAGGAGAACTTGGGCTTTGCCAAGGGAAACAACCAGGGGATCGTTCTAGGCCTTGAACATGGCAATGATTATGTGATGGTTTTGAACAATGACACCTTGGTTGCCCCCGGATCCCTGACTTGCCTCGTGGAAAGAGCTGGATCGGATCCACGAATCGCGGCTGTATCGCCGAAAATCTACTTTGCAGATCCTTCCGACCGCGTGTGGTTTGCCGGCGGTACCTTCAGCTATTGGAAGGGGCGAAATGGACATGTGGGTTACCGGCAAAAGGACTGTCCAGCCTGGAATGTTCCGGGAGAAGAACAATTTGCTTCCGGATGCGTTCTGCTCGCGTCTCGCCATGCATGGCAAGAGGTGGGCGGTTTCGATGAATCACTTTTTGCCTACGGTGAGGACATGGAATGGTCGCTCCGGGCGCAGAGATTGAAATTCAAGCTCTTTTATGAGCCGCGGGCGGTTATTTGGCATCGTGAGTCCTTCAGCACGCTGAGTAATGGATGGCAGGCCAATCAAGCCTATTACTCGACCAGAAATCCAATGGTGGTTATGTGGATGCGCGGACGCTGGTGGCATTGGCTAAGCTTTCTGCCTTATCACGCTGCTCTCTCGTTCAAACGTATGGCGCAGGCTCTGTCAAGGCGTGAGTGGCTTTCTGTTGTAAAGATTGCCCAAGGGTTTCGAGATTTCCCGGCGGCTGCCCGCCAAGCTAAGCCACGGCGGCAAACAAAAGTCGCTCTGGTGTAATGTGCGAATCCCGCTCATTGGGTCGATTCTCAAGCGGTGTTCTTCATTCGTGCCCTTTATCTGCTATCTAGGTCCTGCGACGCGCTTTTACGGAAGTTATGACGTCGGCGCCTGAAGGAGAGACAATTTGGCCAGCGCTATTTTTAACGTCTATTCTCCAAAGCAACAGTGGGAACGCATGTGGAAGGGGCACACTTTGGAGCACGAAGTGAAGCTTTGTGAGTATCGGGAGCTTCGCAAGCACCTCCTAGATGTATTGGGACAGTTGCATGATCCGATTGTTGTTGAAGCCGGCTGTGGTGTTGGAGCATGGGTTGCCTATCTCACCAAGAACGGCATTCGGCGTGTGGTGGGGCTTGATAACTTCGCTCCCGCTCTCAAAGAGCTAAAACAGCACGCACCTGCGGGCCAGGTAGTAATTGATGGCGACGTACGCAAACTACCTTTTGCGGATGGCTCAATTGACGCTTGTATCTCGCTTGGGGTCGTAGAGCACTTCCCGGATGGAGCGACGCCGCTCATCCTTGAGATGTTTCGCGTCTTACGTCCTGGCGGTCACCTTTTTCTGACCGTCCCTTGCTATAACTTGTTTCGTAGATTGTTCATACATCCGCTCCGCGCTGCCTTTCTGAAGGTGAAGACCAGTCTTCTGAAGTGCCCCCTATACTTTGTGGAATATCGCTTCACTCGAGACGAATTCACACAAATCGTTAGAGACTGTGGCTTTGAATTGGTAAGTGTGAAAACTGATGATTACGAGGGCAATAGACTGGCTCTTGGATTATATGTGGATCTTCCCCTTCTTCGAGGAGATCAGCAGTGGTCATTGAATCTGTTGGGGAGGTTCATTCGCTGGTCGACGGGCCGGATCAGTCCCTGGCTAACAACGGGGGGAGTGCTGTTTTTGGCGAAAAAGCCCGTTGCTGTGGTTGCGAGCACGCGTGAACACTGCACAGTCGAGGCGGTCGCGTAATGCGAATTTTGTTTCTGTCGACGCACTTACCATCCCCGCACTCGCGGCAGGGGGGCCAAAGGACGAGTTATCACGTCAGTGAATTCTTGAGTAGAAGACACGAGATGCATCTCTTGTGCTTCGGAACAGAGAGCGAGCTTGCTGTTTTTGATGGTCAGGGAATGGAGATCTTTCGTTCCTGGGATATAGTTCCAGTGAGTCGATGGGCCAGGATGCGCGGCGTTCTCTCCTCACCTGGATTGCCGCTATCGGTTGCAGCAAGGAATTCGGGAACATTCCGCGGGAAACTGCACCGTCTCACAAAGTCGCACCGATTCGATGTCGTGATCCTAGATCACACGGCGATTTGGCAATATGCGAGTCAGCTCGGAAGCGCACCTCTTTGTGTCGGCCTCATGCATGACGTGCTGACTCAGCTGTGGGAGCGTCGGGCTGGAGGGGCCCGCAACGGGTTGTCTAAGCTCATTCTCAGCATGGAAGCGAAGCGGATTCGGAGGTGGGAGCAGAGGGCGCTTTCCCAATTGAATCTCGTAGTTGCGCAGAGCGAAAAGGACAGTGTTTTGCTTGGGCAGCTCAATCCAAATACGCCGCGTTTTCTGATTCAACAATGGGTGTCCGTTTCTGTAAGTAGCTCTCCCGCTGAAACGACAACAGTTCGCGAACCGAGCAGCGTCGTTTTCTGGGGAGCGCTCGACCGATCTGAGAACACTGATGCAGTTGCTTATGCGTTGCGTGAGATTTTTCCGCGTGTGCGAGAAGACGTACCGAGCGCCAAGTTTTACATTGCGGGAAACAACAGTGAAGGCATCGCTTCGATAACTGACGGCGCTCCTCAGGTGATTCGTACAGGTTTCATCAACAATATCGGCCCATTTCTTTCGAGCATGGAAGTAGCTTTGTTATCATTGCGCCAAGGGGCCGGAATCAAAGTCAAGACGCTCGAGTGCATGGCAGCGGGGGTTGCAGTTGTGACCACGCCGGTTGGGGCGGAAGGAATTGCCGCGAAACACGGAGTGCATTTCCTGATTGGTGAAACAGCCCTGGAGCTCGCGAGTTACACTGTGCAATTGCTCCGCAAACCGGAAGAGGCCCGCCAAATGGGGGAACGCGCCCAAGAATGGTTCGCGTCAAAATATGATTTCGACAAGCACATGGCAGCTTTTGAGTCTCGTCTAGTTGTGAATGCCCAGAGAATTGCCAAAGGTGAATCTTCTGGCTCATCCACGCCTTACATCTGTCAGGATCAGACTAGCCGGGAATACACTGCAAGCAAGACAGTTGAATAGCGCAATGACGATCGAAGTGGATGTGAGAGACCGCCTATGCGTTCAAACATTTGTCGCACGAGTCGGCTTGCCTAACAAGACCGTGATTCAGATTCAAGTGTGAGGTTCAATGAAATTATGCGGTAAAGGGGTTATCATTACGGGAGCCAATCGGGGCCTGGGCAAAGAAATTGCTCGCGCTTGCGTAGCTGAGGGCGCCAATGTGCTGCTGTGTGCACGCGAAGGTGCATTACTTGAACAGACGCGCACGGAACTCAGGGGAATCGCCACAGCCGGGCAGCACGTTCTCAGTCAAACCTGCGACGTTTCGCGGACCGAAGATGTTCGAGAACTGATTTGGCGCGCAGAAAGAGGCCTAGAGCGAATTGATGGGCTAGTGAACAACGCAGCGGTCTTGGGCCCCAAGGGTTTGGTGGAGAACGCCGAGTGGACCGATTGGGTGCGAACGATTGAAATCAACCTGCTAGGAACTGTGCTTCTATGCCGCGCCCTGCTTCCGCTGTTTCGCCGACAGAGGTATGGGAAGATAGTTAACCTATCCGGAGGGGGCGCTACTGCGCCCAGACCGCGGTTCAGCGCCTACGCGGTTTCCAAAGCAGCGGTGGTGCGATTTACGGAAACACTCGCGCAGGAAACCCGTGGCACTGGAATCGACGTGAATGCAGTTGCCCCGGGAGCGTTGAATACACGGCTTCTTGACGAAGTCGTTGCCGCCGGCCCTGAAAAAGCGGGCAGTGAATACGAACGTGCCCTGAAACAGAAGCAAGGGGGAGGCGAGTCGCTGGAAAGAGCTGCGAAATTATGCGTTTTCCTCCTTTCGAGCGACAGCGATGGAATCAGCGGAAAACTAGTCAGTGCGGTCTGGGACCCCTGGCCAACGCTTGCGGAACGGCGGTTGGAGCTTAATCAGACTGACATTTATACACTGCGCCGCATTGTTCCAGAAGACCGCGGCCATAAATGGAATTGAACCTATGAACGTCGCCATTATCGGTTGCGGACAGATCGGTCAGAAGCGGTTGCGTGCTTTGGGCAGCAGGCACCGACTCGTGGCCGCAGCTGATAGCGATCGCCAGCAAGCCGACCAATTCGTTAGGGTGTCGCAGCACCCTGCGGAGGCAGTAGATTGGCGGGTGGCCATCGAGAGATCGGACGTAGATGTAGTAATTGTTGCCACCACGCACAATTCCTTGGCGCCGATTGCTTTGGCGGCCGTGGAAGCGGGAAAGCATGTGTTGGTGGAGAAGCCCGCGGCTTGCCGACCGCACGAATTGGAACCAGTAATTGCCGCTGCAGCTGCGAACGGGTGCTGCGTAGAGGTCGGACTCAACCATCGCTTTCATCCCGCATTGCAGAAAGCGCGCGAGATTGTCGACTCCGGTGCATTGGGAACGTTGACTACGATCCGAGGCCGATATGGCCATGGGGGGCATCTCGGCTATGATCGCGCATGGCGGTCCGATCCGCATGTTGCGGGTGGTGGCGAGCTAATCGACCAGGGCGTTCACTTGATTGACCTCGCGCGGTGGTTCTTAGGCGATTTCACACAAATTAGTGGCTTCACTGCTTCTTATTTCTGGCAAAGACCGGTTGAAGATAATGCTTTTCTTCTGTTGCGAACGGTGGAAGACCATGCTGCTTGGCTTCATGTGAATTGTGCCGAATGGAAGAACCTATTCTCGTTTGAGATTTTTGGGCATGACGGGAAACTACAGGTCGATGGACTAGGTGGTAGCTACGGCGTCGAGCGGCTCACTCATTACAGAATGTTGCCCGAAATGGGACCCCCAGAAACTACGATCTGGGAGTATCCGTTCGAGGATCGGTCCTGGAGCTTGGAATTCGAGGCCTTTGTTCGTGCCATTGAACAAGGTACACGACCGCCGGCATCTCTTCAGGATGCCAAGGCTGTTTTGGATATCGTCGAGCAAGTGTACCGGATGAATCAGGGCCGGACCGCGGCCCCGGTCCTGAAGCGTGCGAGTTCTGCGCCGGCTATTTAAGTTTGCGCTGCGGCATCCAACATTTTCGATGTTTAGGTGTGCCAATTCCGGGGCGTGGTGACCAATCGCGCGTGGCACGCACTTGAAACAGCCTTGACTCCACAGACTGTAATTTTGGCGGGAGGCTTGGGTACGCGCTTGCGACCCCTCACGAATGACTGTCCTAAGTCGATGGTCGTAGTGATGGGAAAGCCATTCCTCCAGGTTCAAATCGAACTGTTGAAATCCCATGGGCTGACTCGCTTCGTTCTGTGTGTCGCGCATCAGGCGGATCAACTCATCTCGCATTTCGCTGATGGCGCCTCCCTTGGTGTGGAGATCAAGTACTCGCATGATGGTGCCACGCCGTTGGGAACGGGAGGTGCGCTCGTCAAGGCAATTCCCCATTTGGATCCCTGGTTTCTTGTATTGGATGGGGACTCGTACCTGCCCATAAATTTCAACGCCGTTGTTGCTCACTTTTGCAAGAATCGGCCGCCGGCGCTGATGACGGTCTACCGCAACGCGAACGAGTATGGCCGCAGCAATGTGGCGATCAAACGTGGATGGGTAACAGTTTACGATCGAAAGCAGGGAGACTTTGTCCACATGCACGCGGGCTTGACGGTTTTCGAGCGCCAGGCCTTGGAGAAGTTTGCTTCAGATCGGTTCATGCTGATGGACGAGATTTATCAGGACTTGGTCGCCAACCGGAATCTTGCCTCTTTCGTCCTGCGGCGGCGTTTCTACGAGATCGGCTCACACAAGGGCTTGGCTGATCTGCAGCGCTACTTGACGAGCGGAGGGTTCCAACCAGTTAAATCTCTTCTCGGCAAATCTTTGGCTGGAACGCTATGATCATAACGAAAACACCCCTACGCATTCCGCTTGGCGGCGGCGGTACGGACCTGCCGGAGTTTTATTCACGCTTCGGCGGACGTTTGTTAACTGCTGCGATCAATAGGCACATTTTTGTATTCGTGCAACCGTGGTTTGAGGAAGGAATTAAGGTCGGTTATTCCAAGACGGAGATCGTTCACTCTGTGGACGATATTCAACATCCCGTCGTTCGTGAGGCCCTACGACTCTCCAGAATTACAAACCACGTTGAAGTGCTATCTATGGCAGAACTACCCTCGCAAACAGGCTTAGGTTCGTCCAGCACTTACACCGTAGGTCTGCTTAAGGCACTAGGGCTCTATACGGGTATGGAGCTAGGAACGAAGGAATTGGCGGAACTCGCGTGCCATTTGCAAATGGACATTCTCCGCGAACCCGGCGGTAAGCAGGATCAATATGCGGCGGCCTTCGGCGGGCTGATCAGCTTGGATATCGACCGCGACGGTGCGGTTGAAGTTACAAGGCTGCGGATCCAAGCAGATGTGCTAGAAGAGTTGCAACACAACCTGATCTATTTTTACACCGGGATGTGCCGAAAGGCGGCGGATATCCAATCAACGTACTCTGCCGCAGTCGGACGGAATGAAAGAACCCCAGTAGAGGCGCTCTTGAAAATCAAGGAAATCGGCCAACTGTCTGAAAAAGCGCTCTTGGCCGGCCGGCTGGACGACTTCGGATATCTACTGGACGAACATTGGACGACCAAACAGAAGATTTCCAACCATATCTCGAATGGGCGTGTAAATGAACTTTATTGTATTGCAAGAGAGGCCGGAGCCCATGGAGGCAAACTCATGGGTGCTGGCGGCGGCGGATTCCTTATGATCTATTGCCCGACCGCGAAGAAGCCAGCGGTGCGGGAGGCACTCACCAATCAAGGCTTGCGGGAGGTTAAATTTCAGTTCGAGTTCGAGGGCTCCAGAATAATGCTAAACGCCTGAGAGAAGGTGGCGAACCGCATTGTTGTTGACGCTGTGTCCCGGAAGTGCGAAGCGGGCTTTGCTACAGGGAGAATTACAATAGGTGGCATTAGCAGCGAAATTCTGAGGAGGTTTCAAAAAGATGGGTACGAAATTGGCCTTGGCGAATGTAGAGGCAATTGTGTTTAAGCAATTGGACGAAAGCGCAAAGCTGAAACAGGATCTCAAGAGTATGGCTGGCGAAATTGTGGGATTGGCAGAAGACATGTACTCTTGCCTGAAGAGAAATGGCAAGGTGTTTTTCTGCGGGAATGGAGGCAGCGCCGCCGATTCGCAGCATATGGCCGCCGAGCTGGTCGGTATGTTCCTTCAAGACCGAAGAGCGTTGCCGGGCATAGCTCTCACGGTGAACCCTTCGGTGGTCACCGCAGTGAGCAATGACTGGTCGTTCGATGATGTCTTTGCGCGGCAGGTACAGGCCTTGATGTCGAAGGATGATTTGCTCATCTGCATCAGCGCAGGCGGAAACTCTCCTAACGTACTGCGAGCGATTGAAGAGGCCAAGAAGATTGGCGCGCGCACTGTGGCGCTCCTCGGCAAAGGCGGAGGCCGCTCTGCATCGATGGTAGACCGGGCGCTTGTCGTGCCGTCAAGTATGACACCTCGTATCCAGGAGGCGCACATCACGATAGGACACATTGCGTGCGGCTTGGTCGAGGAATGGTTTGTGAACGGGCGAGAGTAACGTGCGGGTCTTAATCACTGGCGGTACGGGTTTCCTCGGAAGCTTCACCGCAGAGCGACGCATTGCGAACGGTGATCAAGTGTGGTCCACTTTGTTCGAATACGCGACTGGTGATCATCGACATACGCCGGGAGTAACAGAGATAGTTTGCGATGTTACTGTTCGCGAGAAATTGCAACAAGTGATCGACGAGTCTGCCCCAGACGTGGTATTTCATTTCGCCGCACAGACCTTTATCGGAGAGTCGTGGGCAGATCCCGGGTACACCTTGAGGACCAACAGCCTTGGAACAGTTAACGTGCTGGACATTTTGCGAGCCAAGCGCAGCCAAGCCGCAGTCGTGATCGCGTGTTCCTCGGCTGAATATGGAGAGGTTGCCGGGCGTGGTGCGCCCGTTCAGGAGACCGATCCACTCCTTCCTGTGAGCCCGTACGGGTTGAGTAAGCTTGACCAGGACGTGCTCGGTCATCTGTATTTCCGGACTCACGGGCTGCGTGTTATTCGCGCGCGAATATTCAATACGATCGGACCAGCGAAGCAGGGCGATTTCCTGGCTGATTTTTGCAAACAGATCACGGCGATTGAGGCGGGTGAGGTTGAACCTCTGTTGCGCACGGGAGAACTAAATTCGCGTCGGGACTTGAGCGACGTCCGCGATACAGTGGCCGCGATCGACCTCCTCTCCAGTAGAGGAGCACCAGGCGAGGTGTACAACATTTGTTCCGGTCGAACCGTCCGTATCGGTGACGTGGTGGACTTATTATTGGCCGTAGCCGGGCGACAGATTGAGATTCACGTTGAAGCGTCGCGCTTGCGGCCTTTTGAAGAATCGATCATATGGGGCGATAACCAAAAACTTGTCGCCTGCACAGGATGGTCACCGAAAATCTCATTGGAGCGAACTCTGCGAGATACGCTTGATTACTGGCGCCAGCGTGCAGTCGACGGGGGTCTGAGAAGGAACCACGCTGTCAATGCAAGAATTTAATGACAAGCGAGTGCCAAGGATTGCGCATCGCTGAAAGAAGAAAAGCTCGGAGTCAGACTGTGCAGGATCTCATGCCGACGCGTGAATCGCGTGTTAGGTTGAGCTCGCGTTCTCTTTTGGCGGTTCAATCTTTTGCGGTGTTCAGTAGGGAATAATCTTGCGGGGCGGATATTCATTGTGACTGAAACTTGTCGACAAAAGCCGGATTCGGGGAGGCAAGTGTCTCTGCGAGCCCAGATTAACGACTTGCTCGTGGTGATCGTTAATTGGAACACAGCGCAGTTGTTGGAGAGGTGTCTCACTTCGCTTGCAGGTGCCTTTGACGATCTATCTGTGCGAACCGTTGTAGTAGACAACGCATCCACGGACGGAAGTGCGGAAATGGCTGCAAGGAAATTCCCGTGGGTCGAGTTGATACACAACCAAGACAACGTTGGTTACGCACGAGCAAACAATCAGGCTCTGCTTCCCAACGCGGACGATGCCAGCTACATTCTCTTGCTCAATCCTGACACGGAAGTTCCAGTAGGAACGCTTCGAGCGATGATCGACTTTATGGAGAGTCATCCTGAGGCTGGCATCGCTGGCTGCAGGGTGGTGAGGCCTGACGGACAGCTGGATTGGGCTTGCAAGCGCGGTTACTTAAAGCCGTCGGCCCTATTCTACAGAGCCTTGCGATTAGACAGGATGTTTCCAAACAGTCGCCGGTTCGCCACCTATAGCCTCACCTACCTGGACGATAACCACGTCCACGAAGTCACCACGGTCGCTGGGGCATTTATGATGATTCGGCGGGAGTGCCTCGCGGCGACCGGCCTACTGGATGAGTCCTACTTCATGTACAGTGAGGACACAGACCTCTGCTATAGGGCAAAGGCACTAGGATGGAAAGTGTTTTACGCTCCCGTAAGCACTATTCTTCACCACAAAGGAGTGAGCACTAGCAAACTTAGTTACACCATGATTCGTCATTGGTACGGCTCCACGTGGAAACTCTATCGAAAACAAATCGGCCCTAAATATTCGGCTATGGTCAACGCTCTGGTCTGGAGCGGGCTTTGGACAATGTGTGCTATCTCTTTGACAACAAATCTACTTCGGCCAACAAAACGAGTTCCCAGCCGCAAATGAATCGCATTACCCCCAAGATGGCCGATCATAAATGCCGGTCCCATCATTTTCTTCTAAACGACTAATGGAGGAGGTCTTCCCGGCCCATATGGAAAAGAGGCCGTACGTATTGATTCTTGGTTCAGGTGAAGAAGCGGAAAAGCTAAGCATGCGCAGCCACCAGTCCGGAAGCGCGGCTTGTAAGCTTTTGGGCTGTTTGAGCTTGAATGGTTCCCACACGCCGAAGGTAACAAACAGCTTACCAATCCTTGGGACTGGAGGGGGATTACGTGAATATATCTTTAGAAATCCAGTGGACGTCATTCTGGTTTCTGTCCCATTATCACCGGCGGCATCCAAGGAATTGCTCGAACCAGTCCTGGAAATTGGTTTGACTGCTGCGATTCCAGAAGGTATTTCAATTTCATTGGAACCGAACGTTCTCGCGAAAACTCTGAGCTGCCGCAAGCGGTTCCTGGGAACGGATGCAACGCTTTTAACAACCGTACGACAACCGAAGACGTATTTGCAGATAAAGAGATTTATAGATTGTCTGATTTCGGCGGCCGCGCTCATTTTCCTCGCGCCCCTCCTCTTATTAATCGCCGCTGCCATCAAGCTAAGTTCTCCAAAGGGCCCCATATTCTACGCGTGGCGTGTGGTGGGTAAAAATAGAAAACCATTCGTGGGGTACAAATTCCGCACAATGGTGCCCGACGCAGAGAAACTCAAGAAGCAACTCCAAGCCTTCAATGAAATGCAGGGCCCAGTGTTCAAGATGCGCAACGATCCTCGTGTGTTCCCATTCGGTCGCTTCCTGAGGAAATTCAGTCTTGACGAGCTGCCTCAACTGTATAGTGTTCTAAAGGGCGATATGAGCCTGGTTGGCCCGCGGCCTCCATCAGCAGAGGAAGCAGAACGATTTGAGTTCTGGCAACGTCGTAAATTGAGCGTGAAGCCAGGAATCAGTTGCCTTTGGCAAGTGAATGGTCGAAACGAGATTCGCGACTTCAGTGAATGGGCCCGCCTCGATCTCGAATACATTGAAAGAGCCTCCTTTCTCTTGGACCTTAAGATCTTGTTGCGGACGATCCCTGCAGTTCTTTCAGGTCGTGGAGCCTCTTGAGATGAGCCCTTGGTTTATGACTGTTACAAAGTTCTACTTCGGTTGCATATTGGATCGACGACAGGCACGGAAACTAATTAAGCTTCGGGAGCTGACTTTAGTGAGCTTGTAGTTAGAAACGCAAAGTCCTCGGGTCTGCTTGAGATGATAGACGAGAGGTGAACACTGGATCTAGAAGGGACGGCTCAATGGGGAAATGCATAGTGATAACAGGCGCAGCGGGGTTCGTCGGCAGCAACCTCGCCAAGCGTCTCCTCGACCGTGGCTATTCGGTCAGGGGCGTGGACAACCTCTCTGCGGGTACGCTTGAAAACGTGGGTGCGCGCGTGGAGTTTCACAAGGCAGATATCCGCGATCCCGAATTCTATCCTCTTTTTCAAGGAGCAGATGCGGTCTTCCATCTTGCGGCGAAGACTTGCTTGCCTGAGTGCGTGAATAACCCTTTGGAAGCAGCGAGCATAAATGTGCTGGGAACACTGAATACTTTGGAGGCGGCGCGGAGAGCGAAGGTGCGTAAGTTCATCTACGCGGATACATCTGCCGAATACGAAGGTATCAATGAGTTTCCCACAAGTGAAGAGAAGATCAGACCGGTTGGCGTCTATGCTGCCAGCAAGCACGGTGGAGCCGCGTTCTGTGAAAGCTATCGTGAACTTTATGCGATGAACGTGACTGTCCTGCGCTATTTCAATGTCTATGGACCTGCACAGGATTGGCGGAGAGTCATTCCTCCAGTCATGAGCTCGTTCATCATTCGGATGCTTCAAGGTGAGCGCCCCGTCATTTATGGAACCGGTGAGAGACGGAGAGACTTCGTCTACGTAGATGACGTCAACGATTTCCACCTTGTTGCACTCGAAGATCAACGAACAAACGGGAGGATTTTCAACATAGGATCTGGGATAAATTTTTCGGTCAACGAAGTCTACAGATTGGTCGAAGGACTTTTACGAACCGGTCTGCAACCTATTTACAAACCGGAGTTGCCAGGCGAGGCGGAAATCACTCTCGCAGATCTCACAGCCGCGAAGAGCGTGGGGTGGAAGCCGCAAGTCGAAATCAAGGACGGATTGGAACGGACGATTGAATATCTCCAAAGTAAGGTCCTGAAGGCGAAAGCTACTTTTCCTGCAGTCTAGTCCAGGCCGGGCTCTGGGCGCCTGGACCGCAGTCCCGCTGTTACAATAGCACTACAGGAGGCAAAAGCGGAGCAGATATGATTTTGACGAGAACTCCTTATCGCGTCACGTTGGGTGGTGGTGGCACGGATCTTCCTTCGTTCTATCGCGAGCACGGAGGATTCATCTTGGCCGTAGCAATTGACAAGTATATGTTCCTGAATGTAAACACTCCTATCGTTGACGACAAGATTCGCATCCGCTACACGTCGTCTGAGATCGTAGACCACGTCGACGATGTTAGGCACACTTTAGCACGCGAAGCTTTGCGGCATTTCGGCATCATTAATGGAATCGAGATAGTTTCGATCGCTGATATTCCAGCCGGGACTGGATTGGGATCATCTAGCTCTTATCTGGTTGGCTTGCTAAACGCCTTGCATGCCTTGTTGCAGGATCAAGCCACTCCCGAGAAGCTCGCTGAAGAAGCATGTCGCATTGAACTCGAAGTCTTGAAGAAGCCGATTGGCAAGCAAGACCAGTACATGGCCGCTTTCGGCGGCTTGACCACGCTTGACATAAAACCAGACGGTTGCGTGCGTGTGACGCGCCTGCAGTTAAATATGGATCTGGTTGAGAGTCTTGAACACAACATCCTGATGTTTTATACAAACGAAGTGCGCGACGCGACGGCTATTCTGAAGAGGCAAGACGAAGCAACCAAGACTAAGGATTGCACCGTCCTCGCTACTCTGCGTGAAATTAAGGATATCGGTCGTGAGGTCTGCAGCGCTATTTTGAGAGGAGACACCCACTACTTCGGGCAACTATTGGATGTACATTGGCAGGCCAAGAAACGCCTGTCTGAAGGAATTTCCAATCCACAGATCGATGGTTGGTATGAACTCGCTAAGCGAAACGGAGCGATCGGAGGGAAAATCTCTGGGGCGGGCGGAGGTGGCTTCCTGATGTTGTATTGCGAAGAAAATAAGGCCAGATTGCGAGAAGCAATGCGCCTCGCTGGGTTGCGAGAGTTGAAATTTCGGTTCGATTTTGAAGGAAGCAAGGTTGTTTTTGACGCTGTTTCCCGCGATGGCAGGCTCGCGCACATCCGTCGCCACAATAATAACCAGGAAGACCAGCTTGCATTCGCTCGAAAAGCTACAGGCTAGTGTTATTTATTACTGCCTTGGTGCTTCTGCGCTCGGAGAATTTCTCGATTATGAAAGCTGTTCTTCTCGACCGCGATGGTGTGATCAATGCGCTGATTCATCACCGAGACGCTGGCATAATCGATGCGCCTTTCACACGCGCACAATTTAAGCTTCTACCGCGAGTCCCAGCAGCGGTCCGGCTACTAAATGATTTGGGACTTCGGGTAGCGATTGTTTCCAATCAGCCGGGAATCGCCAAGGGCCATCTGACCGCGAGAATTTTGAAGACTTTTGAACGCATGATGATTGCTGGAATTAGCAAGGAAGGCGGGCACATAGACCGAATCTATTACTGCTTGCATCATCCGGAAGCAAAGGTGGCTAAGCTACGACAGCGTTGCAGTTGCCGTAAGCCTGAGACTGGCTTGCTCGAGCAGGCGGCTGCCGATCTGCATGTCTCATTGAACGAATGCTACATGATTGGGGATGGGATACCAGATTTACTAGCAGGGTCACGGGCTGGATGTAGAACCATCTTTGTTGGCCGCTGGAAATGTGAGATATGCCAGTTTACTGAAGCTCCGCACGTGCGCCCGACCTTTGTGGCCAAAGATCTGTGGGAGGCGGTACAGTTCATTCGTACAGAAACGAGTGGGCCACGGCAAGCGGATTTTGCGCAGGGTTGTTCTCTAACACAGATGTGAGTTTTTCCCTTTGTTTGGTCGTGGATCCTATGCAGAAAAGGCACACCAGATGACCTATGCTGCCCAATACATTCAAGAAGCAAAGGAAATCCTTTGCCTTCTGGACCAAACAGCGGTCGAGCGGACAGTGGATTTGCTCCTCCAGCTGCGAGAACGCTCCGGCCGGCTCTTTTTTCTTGGCGTTGGTGGCGGCGCGGGACACGCTTCTCACGCAGTTTGCGATTTTCGTAAGATCGCCCAGATCGAAGCGTACTCGCCATCGGACAATACTTCTGAGCTCACGGCTCGCGTCAACGATGATGGCTGGGAGTCTTGTTACGCTAATTGGTTGCGTGGATGCCGCCTAAGCAATGCGGATATGGTTTTTGTGTTTTCCGTCGGTGGGGGCGACGCGAAGAAAAAGATTAGCTCCAACATCGTCTGCGCTCTTGACCATGCGCGCGAGGTCGGTGCCACGATATGTGGCGTTGTTGGTCGCGATGGAGGATACACTGGGCAGGTTGCGCATGCCTGTATCCTCATTCCCGTTGTCAATTCATTGACTATAACTCCGCACACGGAATCCTTTCAGGCAATGATATGGCACCTCTTGGTCTCCCACCCGAAGCTGAGAATTGCTGAAATGAAATGGGAATCGGTTGAGCGCGCTGTGAAGGCCTAACGGGTCATTGTCTAAATTTCTTAAGAACTCTCCCCCCATGACAGACTTCAAGAGAATCAGAAAGGCGGTGATCCCGGCCGCAGGTTTCGGAACGAGAATGCTTCCAGCGACGAAAGCCCTTCCGAAAGAGATGCTCCCCGTTGCCGCGAAGCCGATGATACAGTACGCCGTGGAAGAAGCTGCCGCGGCAGGAATAGAAACCATTATTTTTGTGGTGCGAAGCAATAAATCTGTCATCCAGGCACACTTTGGCCCGGATCCTGAACTCGTATCTCTGTTAGAGCAACGGCATCAATTTGGGGCGGCTAGCGCAATACGGCGATTGGGGGAGTTTGCCGAGCTGCGATTCGTAGAGCAGGAAAAACCGCTTGGTTTAGCGCACGCGATTTCCTGTGCGCGCTCGCTTGTTGGAGACGAACCATTTGCGGTGCTTCTGCCGGACGTAATCATCAAGGCCGCTGAACCTGCGACGCTACAGCTGATGCATGCGTACGAGCAACATGGCGGGAGTATAGTTGCCATCCGCGAGATCGGGTCTCAGGAAGTAGAGCGTTATGGCGTCATTCGAGCTAGCGACATGCCAAGCAGCTCATTCGGTAGTTCTATCCGCATAACCCAGCTCGTAGAAAAGCCATTGCCATCGGATGCGCCGTCCCGCTGGGGAATTTTCGGCCGATACCTGCTGGAGCCTCTTATATGGGACGTCATCGCAGAGACGCGCTGCGGAGCAGGTGGAGAGGTCCAGCTTACGGACGCTTTGAACCTGCTTTGCCATCAGAGAACCGTTTACGGATTCATTTTCGAAGGCCAACACTACGATACTGGTGACCCTATCGGCTACCTCAAGGCCAATATCGAATTGTCCGTTCATAAATTCCAGCAGCCTCTTCGCATGTATCTGTCGCGCCTGGCATCCGAGATCGGATGCCATCATTTCCCCAGCGCCGAAGACGAGAGGCAATCGTACTCCTGCGAAAACCAACGGATGATCTCAACGAATGGGATCGACGATTCTTTGCAGCCTAAACAAGTATAAATTCCAGCGCAAATGTGTTCTCAATTCTGAGCAGGAGGATATATGAAGGGTGTTGTGTTGGCAGGTGGAACCGGCAGTCGGCTTAATCCACTCACTCGAGTCACAAATAAGCACTTGCTTCCTGTTTATGACAAACCGATGGTCTACTATCCTATTCAAACTCTCGTCAACGCCGGAATTCAGGAGATTCTTCTAGTCGCAGGCGGAAAGAATGCCGGGGATTTCTTAAGGCTGCTCGGCAACGGTCGGGATTTTGGCTTGAAGCATTTGAATTACACCTATCAAGAAGGAGAGGGTGGTATCGCGGAGGCTTTGGGTTTGGCAGAACACTTTGCAGATGGTGACCAGATCTGTGTAGTGCTCGGCGACAATATCATCGAGAACAACATTCACAGGGCGGTTGAAAATTTCAAAGCGCAACAAAGAGGGGCAAAAATTCTCCTAAAGGAGGTGCCGGACGCAGATCGGTTTGGAGTTGCAGAGATTCGGGGTGATTGCGTTGTTGGCATCGAAGAAAAGCCACGTGATCCGAAGTCCAACTACGCCGTCATTGGGATTTACTTGTACGATTCAAGCGTATTCGAAAAAATTCATTGTCTAAAACCATCTGGGCGCGGCGAATTGGAGATCACCGACGTCAATAATTTTTATGTGGCAGAAGGCTCATTAACCTACGAAATCCTGAGTGGATGGTGGACTGATGCGGGAACGTTCGAGTCATTGTTGCGCGCCAATAACCTAGTGGCGCAAACGGGTGCTAACAAGATCATGGAGCAGAGCAAGACGGCCGCTGCGCTAAGTCAGGAACTGGTGCGATGAGAATCTTTGTCACCGGAGGCGCCGGCTTCATCGGCTCGAATTTTGTCCAATACGTTTTGGAGCACCGTCCGGATTATGCGATTACAAACTACGATAAGCTGACATATGCGGGAAATCTTACTAACCTTCATTCCGTTGCCGCTAATCCGCGCTATAGATTCATCAAAGGTGACATCTGTGATTTCAAAGCTGCGGAAGCAGCAATGTGCGGGTGCGAAACCGTTGTGCACTTCGCTGCTGAGTCGCACGTAGATCGCAGTATTTACGAACCGGCCCCAGTGATTCAGACGAACGTCACGGGAACCTTTGCTTTGCTCGAGGTCGCTCGGAAGCTAGGTATTTCGCGGTTCGTACACATCTCGACGGACGAAGTTTACGGTGACATTCCTTTGGGTACGTTCGTCGATGAAAATGCTCCGTTAAAGCCAAGCAGCCCTTATTCTGCTTCCAAGGCAGCATCGGACTTGCTCGTCCGTTCTTATGTTCGAACCTACGGCTTTCCCGCGCTAATTACACGATCTTCAAACAACTATGGTCCATTCCAATTTCCGGAAAAATTTCTTCCGCTCATGATTACGAATGCGTTCCAGGACAAAACCCTACCAATCTATGGTGACGGGAGGCAGCAACGTGATTGGTTGCATGTGGAGGACAATTGTCGGGGAATCCTTGCCGTTCTCGAACGGGGAAAAACTGGTGAGGTCTACAATATAGGAGGCCAGGACTCGGTGGAGAACTTGTCTATGGTCCACACTATGCTTCGTCTCACAGGAAAGACGGAAACATTGCTTTCTCATGTGCAGGATCGCCCCGGCCACGATTTCCGGTATGCTTTAAACTGCGAGAAGATCAGAACACAACTGGGTTGGAAACCTGAGATCCCTCTAGAGGATGGATTGCGCCAGACCATTAAATGGTACAAAGAAAATGCCGCTTGGGTCGCGAATGTTTGCGCAGGTGAATACATCTCCTATTATGAAAAATACTACGAAAATCGAGAGAGCTCTCTGCAAGCGATTGCTGGGGCAGCATCGGCCTCGGTCAACTGATTTCTCGCAAGCGTTGGTACTACTTCAGTTGAAGACAGCATGACTGCTTCGGGACAGCCTCAACAATCGCGTTCCTTGGAAAAGACCCAAATGGAGCGCGTCGAGACTTCTCTCCTTGGCGTCTGTGAATTGCGTCCTACAGTTCATCGTGACGGCCGCGGCTTCTTTTTGGAAACCTACCATTACGCTAAGCTTGCCCAGCTAGGCATCACCGATACATTCGTTCAAGACAACCACTCTCTCTCTGTTCAGGGAACCCTCCGCGGACTCCACTATCAGCTTCATCATCCTCAGGCGAAACTTTGCCGAGTGATCGAAGGCGAGGCCTTGGATGTTGCTGTCGACATCAGGGTCGGCTCACCTCACTTTGGAAGATGGACTAGCGTTCGTCTCTCGGCAAGAGAGCAGAACCAGATTTACATCCCCGTGGGCTTTGCTCATGGCTTTCTGGCCCTCACGAGCATCGTTCAGTTTCTTTATAAATGTAGTGATTACTACGCCCCCGAAGACGAGCACGGTATTCTGTGGAACGACCCAGCTATAAATGTCCTGTGGGGTGTCGTGAACCCACTGATCTCCCCGAAAGATTCAAAGAGTCCCGTGCTAGCCTCCGTGCCAGCTGCGCACTTACCAAAATACATACCAAGATGAAGCAGACGATCCTTCTGACGGGAAAGACTGGTCAGGTCGGTTCACATCTTTATCTACTCCTGGGAAATCTTGGCGAGGTGGTTGCTCCGAGGAGGAATGAGCTAGATCTGTCGAATGCCGATGCCATTCGTCGTACCGTCAGAGAACTTCGACCGAACCTCATTGTCAACGCGGCCGCGTACACAGCCGTGGATGCTGCGGAGACCGACGAGTCGACCGCCCGCGCTATTAATACCACCGCTTTACTTGTGCTAGCCGAAGAGGCGAAGAAGCTAGGCGCGGTGATAGTCCACTATTCCAGTGACTACGTATTTGATGGGTCGAGGGCTAATCCCTACGAGGAGATCGATCCCCCAAACCCGATCAACGTATACGGGAAAACAAAACTCGAAGGTGAACTTGCCGTTCGCAAGTCGGGTGTCCCGCACTTGATATTTCGAACGTCCTGGGTCTACGCAAGGGGTGGCAGGAATTTCCTGCTCACTATCTTGCGGCTGGCTACAGAGAGGGAGGAGTTAAAGATCGTTCAAGACCAAATCGGAGCACCAACTTGGAGTCGTGAAATTGCACTAGCGACCGCAAAGATTCTATCGCGCTTCATCGAGCCAGGTGACCGCCCATCCCTGTTGTCACGGTATAGCGGAACTTATCATATAACAGCAGGGGGTGAAACAACTTGGTACGGCTTCGCCAGCGCGATCCTTGAAGAGGCTGCCCGCGTCTCAAAGACCACTTCTTGGTTTGCTGCTGTAACCTGCGGACGCCCGCTAATCACAAAGAGAATAATCCCCATTACGGCGGCTGAATATCCAACTCAGGCTTCTCGCCCGGCTTATTCCGTTCTTTCGAATTCAAGGTTTATTCGAACTTTTGGCTTCGCCTTGCCCGATTGGCGAACACAGCTTCAACAATGCTTTTCTCCACACAAACCAATTGATTGGTTTCTTTAAAATAAGTGGCATCAAGGTCTGGCCCTCCACATCACCGTCACGTCGTGTCGACCGATAATATCCCGCAAGGGCCATTTAAGATCTAAAGAGATATAGTAAATTTATAAATTTAGTTCCCTTAGGTCCTGAACGGGAACTTTTTGTCCTACCATTAGCGGTAATTGAGTAGGCCTTTGAAATCCCGGTCTCATGCTGTGTCCGAACTTACTGCGCGTCTGGGTGTCGTGAACCTTTAGGTTTTCTGGTTCATCGCAATTCTCGGGGCCTCAGTTGCCGCACCTCGCCACAAGCTGGAGCGTGGGCGATGTGACCGCATTACCGGGAGATCACTCGCCTTTCTGTCTGCAGTAATTCACCAATCAAAAAGCATTTGCACTGAACGTCAGGACGTCGTCCTGTGTTACGGTGGCAAATTTAACCGTGCAAGTCGTTGTGCTGTGTCCAGACTGTGCGCCGGCTAGGCCTGCAGTTTCGTCCGAGCTTGAGCAAGACCAGCCGTTTGGTGCCGTCGTTCCTGGCGTAATTGTTACCGTACTGGCCCCGGTCGTGCCAGTGCACTTGAATGACCCGGACCACGCGCCACCTACTTGCGTTGTGATCATCGCACAGGCTCCGGTTCCCGAAAGCGCTGCCGCGGCGCCGCCAGCGATCAATCCGTTGCTGAAAGTCTTATTCGAGAGTGTCTGCGTTGCTGCGGCCCCCACGAAACTGTCGTTGGAGCCGAAGTCAGGGATGGTGTAAGTTCTAAAAACAGTCGGGTCGGCAATCTGTATCAACGCAGAATGGGCCGTGCCGAAAATTAGGCCATCAGGTATTTGAATTGCTGGCTGGCCACTTCCACAGCCCCCAATTTGTTGAAAGACTAGGTGGGACGAGCTGGTGCCGGCAGCTGGCGCCGCAAAGATACCCCACGTGTCGTTAATGTTAGCGCTTCCATTCCAGCAGTTTCCTTGAAATCGCAAAGACGAGGTGTTTACCGTTTGATTTCCAGGAGTGGCAGGAATAGGCGCTACAAGCGACCAAGACCCAACTACCCTACTCGAGTCTGTATCACCCGCAAAGTTTATGGACGTATCCACCGAAGCAGACGCTAGGGAGTCTAGGTTGGCACCGCTCAACCAACCCATTCCAGTCCATACGCTAGTGCTATCCACGGAACGTCCAGTAGCACCAGAACCTTCAGTTTGTTCAATGTGAATCTGGTAGAAATTGTCCCAGTGCGCGTTCATTGCCAGCTTGAATGCGGTTGCTGCTCCTACTAGGTTGAACACTCCGCGGAATAGTGACTCTCCAAAAAAATTCTGAACGCCACTGCTCGCCCCTACAATCGAAACGCATGTCTGCCCAGCGTTGGCGGTACAACTGATATCGAAATTTCCGTAGCCTGTGGTTTCCCACCTGCTGACGGTCGGCCCGATTTGCCACCCGATAGTGTTGTTGTTGAACCACACGTTCGCTAGGTGCCCACGTTCCGTGTGTAAATTCACGTTCGCCTGTATTAGGCCGATAGCGCCGCTGCCCGTAAAATTAGCGAATGATACTTGGCCAAGGCCCCACCCAGCAATATCAAACACCTTAATTCCGCAGGCGTTCGCGGTGCCATCTGAACGAATGTCGAATCCTGTCCAGACTCCCACGTTGTTGTTGGATGTGGCCGGAGAGGAAGTCCAGCTAAAAGCGCAGTTCGTTGGAGCACCTACTACGTTGAAAATCGTGCTCGAGCCACCCGCGCCAATGATGCTGACGTAAGGCGAACTAATCGCCGTGTTCGATGAGGCCCAGTAAGTTCCCGGCGCAACTTCTATCGTGCCGCAATGGGTGAACGTGTTACCGTTTGCGTCAGTACACGATGGAAGTGCGGCATAGGCGGCGAAGACAGATTGATACTGGCACGAAGAGGAGGGGCAAACCCACAGGATGCTACCGAGGTTTGCTGGCGTTGGTGCCGTAAATCGAGCGTTTACCGTCGTCGCGCGAGCAATTGGACTGTTGCCACCTTCCTTCCGGAAGGACGTGTTGTCTCCTGTCGGTGCCGGGATTGTCGGGTTTGTTGTGCTCGGCGTGGCGTTGTTTATGTTCCAACTCGTTCCCGTGATCGTGTAATTGTTGCAGCGGAAGCCTTGGCCCTGAAAGTAGATGCAGACCTGATATTGTGTTCCGCCGGCTGGATTCGCACCCACAAAGATCCTGTCATTACCCTGAATCGTGCCACTGATTTGGCCGCTTGAGTTTGGACGGAAGTCGTAGCAGGGTGTCGCGATAGCGTTGCTTCCGGTGACTTTCGGGATATTGGAACCGTAGCCGGCAAGCATAAACCGCACAAAGGTACTGCTTCCCGTTGAGTTCACGCCGCCAATATCTTGGAGGTTTCCGCTTATGGTCACACTACCAGAACCGCTTCCTCCAGATGTGCACTGCGCGTGCGAAATCGCAGGAATGAATAAGCAAACAAACGCGAGAATCAGTTTCTTGATCATGTAGAGTTACCCTCTCACTGGACAATTGCGATGCGAGCTATTTGGTTTGCGTCGACTGCGCGAAGGATTCGAGAAAGGCGCCCGCAAATTGAAGCCCAGCAACTGCGAGAATTTCAATCGTCTCACACGGTCGTGGAAATACGTTTCTCTCGAGAACCCGCGTGAGTGTGATGCTCTCCCCGCCCCCACAACGGCAGCATGGAACTCATCACCCAGAACATCGGTGTCCCTTTTGCGGATCCGATAGGTAACATTGAAAGCTCGTGCCATCTAACCCTCCCGTGGCATTCGAGAAATATACGATTTAAAGGCGACGATTTTTCCACTCACGAGGCTTCGACAACCTACGGACAAAACTGAAGGGCGAAAGTCGAATCGGTTTTTGGAACGCTCGCCGCTCACTCCATCAAGTGCGCCCACTCTGGACCCAGGGCATGCGGCCTATATCACGCGGGCAATCTCGTCGGGCTCAGTCTCACCTTCTTGATCTTAGACTTTGCGCTTTGCGGCGTAGAAGGGGGGCGGAACTTTGTCCTCTCGCGAGTTCATCCCGATGATCCGGATGCCATTCGCCTGGCAGTACTGGATACAGTGCTCCGTGGTGTCACTGAGAGTTTCGTCTTTTGGATATTCGCTGAAGAATGTGCTCCCGGGCCAGTACGAACTTTAGAGTACCACACATTTCCTACTACTGTGTCTTCTTCTCTGTTTTGTACCGATTCGTTCACTCTCTCGGTGGGAGACTGCATGAATGTGTACACTCTCTGTGTTCCCGATTTTCCTTGGAAACCTCTTCGATTTACAGACCTGGAGTAAGTTCCTAGCCGAATCGGGCTATTGCCTCCTCGCTCTCTCCGCTCGCATTCACGTCAAGACCGAGAGGTCCACATGAGCGAGGAGCGGTAGCACGCCGTTCTTTTCGCCACCAACCATCTTGGCAGCACGCGAATTCAACGAGCTAGGCGATACAGTGTGCCATCACTGACGCAATCGAGAAGGCCGACGGCATCCTCGAAAAGATTGACGGCGATGGCCAACGAATGTCGCCGAAAGAACCGGGGCTAGCTGCTAGCGCTAGCTGCAAAAACCTCTAGTACTCCGATGAATAACATCTATGCTGGCCCGTGTGCGCACCAGCGTTGGCTGGATGCTGCGGTGGTTGCGCACTTCACGCCTCAGCTGCGCGTTCTGTACCAAATTCCGTCGGCGCCGACATTTTTTACCGCTATGGGTACTTGCCAGGCCCAGTCGGACGCGGTAGCGTTATGGTCTCGCCGACGTCGCCCGGTGACACTCCAGGCGAAACCCCCATTATCCTGGCCGCATCCGACCTCGGGAGCGTCATCGCTTTACCTACCTCGGCGGGAGACCGCTGTTGATTCGGTCCAACTTCCACCTGCAGCCTCGGAGGAGACTGAGCATAGATCGCGAATGCTATAGCTCAGCGCTGATGAGCATTGCCGCTAAGATTCTGCAGTTCGGGGTTTTCTCAGCTTTAGATCCGGCATGTTCAGTTTCCCTGCCCCTCACTGCCCAATGGGCTTCTGGACCGGAACGTCGCCGTTCGTCCCCCATCGGGTGATCGTGACCGTTGAGGGCGCTGAGGAGGGAATGATGTACCAGTTCCCGTCGGAAGGACGCCACACGGCAAGGTCCGTCTTCTGGTCACCGTCATAGTCTGCCGGCACTGGAGTGTCTCCGGCCGTGCCCCACTGTTGAATGATAGGCGAGCCTGCGTTGCTGCTGGGAATGATGAACCACTCACCTGTTGAAGGATGAAAGAAGGCAAGGTCGGTCTTCCCATCGCCATCGTAGTCTCCCGGCACTGGGATGTCCCCCTGTGTCCCCCATTGCTGAACGACTGGAGAGCCCGGATTGCCGCTCGGAATGATGAACCACTGCCCGGTCGAAGGCCGAAAGACGGCAAAATCGGTCTTGCCGTCGCCGTCATAGTCTCCTGGTACCGGAATGTCCCCGAAGGTCCCCCATTGCGGACTGATGACACTGCTCGGATTGCTGCTCGGGATGATGAACCACTGCCCAGTCGAAGGCCGAAAGACGGCAAAATCGGTCTTGCCGTCGCCGTCGTAGTCCCCTGGTACCGGAATGTCCCCGAAGGTCCCCCATTGCGGACTGATGACACTGCTCGGATTGCTGCTCGGGATGATGAACCACTGCCCGGTCGAAGGCCGAAAGACGGCGAAATCGGTTTTGCCATCGCCATCGTAGTCTCCCTGCACCGGGATGTCACCTTGCACCCCCCACTGCAGCTGGATGGGAACGCTCGGATTGCTGCTGGGGATGATGGACCACCCTCCTTTCGAGGGCTGAAACACCGCTATGTCCGTCTTCTTGTCTCCATCAAAATCGCCACTTGTGCCCGCCGAGGTCGCTTGAAGTGCTCGGATCAAGTTCAACCGGCCATGACCCATCTCGGGGCCGATGAGCACCGCATGAGCGGCCACAGCGGCGGCGGTCCTTGCCTCGTTGATGTTGGATTGCCGACTCCGCAACAAAGCAGCGGCCCCAGAAACGAAGGGCGCGCTGAAGGAGGTTCCCCATCCGGCGGCGTAGGTGCCAAAAGGATAGGTGGAAATGATGGCTTCGCCAGGAGCTGCCACCCAGACGATCGCATTACCATAATTGGAAAAAGACGAGCGGGTATCGGTGTTACTCGTGGAGGCCACGCCCATCACGTCATTCTGATAGGCGGCGGGATAAACGATCTCCTCCATTCCATCATTCCCTGCGGAGGCGACACAGATCACGCCATTCTGGTTGGCGTAATCCATGGCCTTGGAAAACTCCAGCGAGTTCGAGGTCATATCGAAGCTCATGTTGATGACGTTAGCGCCGTTCTGCACACCGTAATAGACAGCGTGCAAAATGTTGGACAAGTCTCCGGTCCCGTCCGAACTAAAGGCCTTGAGCGGCAGCAGCTGCGCCTGAGGAGCGACCAAGTGGATGATGCCCATTACCATCGTGCCGTGGCCGAAAGCGGCGTACTGACAAGGCGTTTGCTGATTGCAATCAAGCACGGCAGCGGTGGACTGGTCGAGCACGGCCGCCGTGGATTGATTTACCTGAGCGACGTTGGTGCTGTTCGAAGGCGGCGTTCCGGTGAAGTCGGTCATCACCGAACCACACGGTTGGTTGCGCGTAAAGTCGTATCCAGAGCAACCAGTGCTCTGGCTGATCAGCAAAACGGGTTGCAAGACTGGATGATTGGGATCTACACCAGTATCAATATCGGCGACGATTCCCGTTCCCGTAACGTGAAAAGATTGCGCTTGGGATACCCCTACAATCTGCGCAGCAGGTTGGTTTACGTAGCCGTCCCACACGGTGGAACCGTAGTAGTTTACCGGCGTAGTATCGGATAGGCCCGGAGGCGGTGTGGTGACGTGATTTAAGCTATTCAGACTGAGCAACTGGTCTGCTTCCGCATCCACAATACCCACGGTGCTGCCCAACAGGTTCAGGAAAGTGGTCACATCGAGGGGGGTCGTAACAAGGAAAAGCTGATTGAGCGTGCCGTCGAGGCCCTCAACTACCGTACAGATTGGCAAGAGCGGGACGTTACAAAACGCCTGTAGCCCCTGGAGTCCCAGAGTCGTCCGAACAATAACGCGGTTGTCGGCCGTTGCCGGACTGGCGTACAAACCCCAGATCAACAAGGGAACCCAAAGCCACCTGAGTTTCATGTTAATCCTTCCTTTTTTCTTTGAAGGGTGCTCCCATTCATCGCGGAGGCGTTAGCGCGTTCGCTTCATTTACCAATGGATCTTCGGCCCTTCCCATCCGCTCCAAGGGAGGCGAAACGATCAGGACCCAATCGTTTGGGCTCACTTCCACTTCGAGAGACACGCTGCGCTCATTTTGAAATTCAAAGGCGAACTCACCTACTTCGTTGGTTATCCTCACACCGAGCGGGCCTTTCCGGCTCTTGAGCACAACCGGAACACCGTTCATGGGGATGTGCGGCTCGCTGGTCCTCATGAGTTGTCCCAATAGGGCTGTGCGAGTGGAATCAGGCGAGCGTTCCAATGCAACGTCTGCCGTCACGGACTCGGCTTCGTAGACCAGCTGGCGAATATCGAGCTGCTGTGAATACCGGATGCCTGCAGGCAGAGGCTGCAGGAAGGTGTCCAAGACCAAGCGAGCTACCTTGGTGAACCGGCGCATGCCCAGTTGCGGATAAACCATCGACTCCAAACGGGGCCACAGGTCCCTCGCCAGACGATCGCGTTGAACCCATGGAATGGAGTATTTGGAGATCAGTTCACTTATGGCAGGAGTAGGCATGCCGTCCGTCAGAGCCATGACTCGGCCCGGAAACCGTACGAGGAACTCTCTCACGTTCTTGTGGATCCGGTCTGGATCAGAAACCGCGCCCGGCAATTCAAGCAATACGGCAGAGATTCGTTCCCGACTGAGCATCGCCAGGGCCTCCTCGATGCTGGACGCAAGAACCCACTGACACCCCATCGTCCCAACGAGAACGCGAATGGTTTCGCGTTCCGCTGCGCGCTCACAAACGATTAACACCTTGGGCTGCATACGGACAGGAACTCCCGGTGTCCACAGATGGCAACGGAGCCGGTTCCTGTGTTCAGTTTTCAAGCTATAGCTCGAAACCGATGAATCTTAAGAGTGGTCGATTCGTCCGACAATTCGGGAAATACCCGTTCCGCATTAGGGTAAAGACCGCAGTCGTTCACCGCAGAAGTGGACTATTCTGTAGCACCAGCTCATGTCGTGCTTAAGCTCGCTTCGATGAGCCTTAAAGGATATCGACGAATGGGCAGACTTCTGCCACTCCGCTAACGCGGGCATCCTATTCGTCAGCGTCACCGGCATTCTCGCGGCACCGTTAAACTGGCTTTGTGGCCTCGCTCCCGGAAACCGCTTGGCGGGGACTCCCTGCTCTCCACAAACTCGATTTTAAGTCCTTTGGAATCAATAGACCTCGGCATCGAGTTTCTGGCTCATACAACCACCCCGAAGGGGTGGCCGGTGCTGTTAAGTAACTCCCAGTCGCCAAGTGACCAGTGACCTGTTCGCGAATGTATTCTTGGAAAGCATCGCGCGCCCAGGAATTGCTCCAGACGTGCATCTGGTCGTCTGGTCGTCCACGACAATAAGTTGAACATCGATGCGGACCCAACGCACGCCCGCATACCCGTCAAAGCAGGGGCAATCAAAGTTCGCTACTAGCCTGTCGTACGAAGCCAATCCCACGGTAAATCTCCAAGTTATGTCGAATCGTGTTTGAAAATTCATGGTGTCGCGCATCTTGGTATGTGATGAGGGTCGTAATCTGCGTCGGCTGCTTGCTACGAAAATACGAAGAGCTGGTGTCGAGAAACGTGCTGATCTCCTTACCACCAGGCAGGAACTCGAGTGCACTGAAAAGAGGAAGGGCAGAAACGTCGACGGTGCCCTCCACTCCCATCAACCTGTGGCTGAACTTAACCCGTACACTGAGGGCGGCCCCGGAACCAATATTCTTGATCGAAATTGATAGTAGCCCGCGATCAAAAACAAAGTCTACGATTACGTAGGGATCGGAAGCGGTTACCCACTTTGGTTTTTTCTGAGTCTTCGAACGCATAGAGGGGTTCCAGCGCTGCTTCAAGCCTGGCCGTCAATGGACATGCCTTCGTGGCAAATTTCGAGGGTTTCTATCGCTACTTCGTTGCCTTTGGCATTCAACATCGGCCCTTTCCATTTACAAGGCCATGCACGGGTGAGGTTCCATTGCGTCACCGGATTATGTTTATCATCTAGCAATGTGATGGACATTTCTGCGCGTTGCACTGAGCCATTCATGCCCGCCAGGATCCAATTCCAGAAAGTCAAGTCCCCGATGATTCCCCGCTTCAGTGTAATGTTTGTGAATTTCTTCAATCCGGGAAGCTTGCGCACGGTGATCTCTTCACTCCCGTTGCGGTATTCGATCACATCCATCTCAACTTCTAGACCTGATACTTCACTGAACGAGCCCTTTGCGCTCCTTCCGTCTTCACTGATGCCGTTGATTACAACTTCGAAGTTGTGGCAAGCGTAGGGATCATTTCGAAAGACCGGTGGCACGTGGGACCTCCTGGGCAACGGCCGTCGACGCGGACGCTGGCAGTATAGAGCAACTGGATCGATTTGAATGCCAATCTTGTGCGTGCTTCCGGGTCTTCCTAAAAGACGTCGGGCAGGAACGCTCCAGGGTAAATGCGGCCTTAACTGCCGAGCTAAGTTGTGCACCAGATTTTAACTGTCCTAGACCTAGACTTAGACTAGGGAAGGGCTGAAGGGCCACCGACTGTCTTCGAAGGAGTTTCTGACTCACACAACCACGCCGAAGGCGTGGCACTGGCTCGTAGGAATCCTCGCTCTTTTCTGAGGCCGGGGAGGATATCAAGGCCTTAGCCTCAGAAATGTCACGCCGTAGCCGCCTAAAGTCACCGACAGTTTCTGCCCTAGTGTGATCGTCAACGGTACCGGCCCGCTGCTCACGGTCGTCTTCGCATCGATGGTCGTGGCTGTCGCAGTGGAAAATGTTCCCAGTCCGGAGACATCCACAATCACCGTGCGCGGATCTCCCGTCCCATTATTGTCGGTCGATGCTTGGACCGCCCGATCCGCGATCATGACCACTACCGATCCATCGCTATTCTTTGTCGCAAGAATCTCCGCGCTTGATGTCTCGGTTACAAGCAATTGCAAGATGTCAGCCCCTGGTGAGGCGGGCGTAGAAGGGAACATCTGCCCCAACCAATCGTCCACCCAGTAGCTCAGATAGGTGCTCCCGGTGTTGTAGTCCACTTCGCCGTACTGCGCGTCCGCATCATAGTCCCAGTGATACAGCGCCTGATTGCCCGCTTTGCCAAGCTGCGAAAACACGTAGGGCCGCCAGGCCGCAAAAAACGCGCTCGTCCCGCGTGGATCGGAAACGAATTTCACCGTCGGATTGCAATTGCTCATTCCGTTGCTATTAGAAAAATCCGCGTT